>ERZ780208.150-NODE-150-length-76569-cov-8.932888_pt1 | contig 76569 bp, 57 predicted proteins | sample MGYA00511167_ERZ780208 | MGnify/ENA primary metagenome ERZ780208 (study PRJEB29588, sample SAMEA2159202) | human gut metagenome | biome: human gut; feature: human-associated habitat; material: faeces | place: Denmark | collected 2008/2010 ...
CGTCTGCGCGGACTGGCAGAGCTGCGGGGGCTCGAACGCGGCATCGCGATGTCGCTATTCGGATAGGACACACAGGGAAGAGTCATGCGGCGGACACCATGTCTCAGGACGACCGGAGCGTCGCGTGAATAAAATATAAATATGTGCATAGCCACATATACCTTATAATACTACCTTACGAAGCGGAAAACAACTGATTAAAACAAAGAGGAGATGCCTGACCCGGCATCTCCTCATTTTATATTTATGACCTTATGATGTTTCCGCTCCTACACTCCGCCATACCGCACAAGCACGCGGTCTACGCTGTCGGCGACCCTTCCGGGCTCTATCGACGTAAGGCATGCGTAGTCACCCCGCAGACACGGTCTGTTGCCGGAGATGCTGCAAGGGCGGCATGACAGGTCTGCCTGCACCACGTCATCGGCACGCTGACGCCATCCGGTGTATCCAGCGAGCGGATGAGTGGCTCCCCACACGCTCACCACCGTGGCTCCGGCAATCGACGCGAGATGCATGGCGGCACTGTCCATGCTAAGCATCACGTCGAGATGACTCATGAGTACAAGCTCGTTGTAAACCGACCCGAGCACGGCGGAGGCGTTGATGCAGTTCTTGCGGCTGTCCGCCATGGCGTCGAGCGCGAGCCTTTCCCTCTCGCTGCCGTCACCGAACAGGAATATGCGGCACGACGGATGACGGCGCGTAAGCTCGTCTATCACACCCTCCATGAGCGGCAACGGATAGGTCTTTCCCTGATATGCGCCGAACGGAGCTATGCCTATCCATTGCTGGAACGGCTTTTTCTCGCCCACGAGAGGTGAGATGAGGCGTATGTTTCCGCCTGTGGGAGGGAACATTGAATCGAACTCCATGTCGACCGGATAACCCAGACGCGCAAGCACATCGGCATACAGTTCGAACACCGAAGGCAGCTGCACCAGCTGTTTGCCGGTGGTGGCTACAAGCTGGCGACGCTCGCGCCGGTGTTTGTCTATGTGCTCCACGCGGTAGCGGTCGATGTTGAAGCGCATGCGGAGATAGCCTGAACGCAGCACGTTGTGCAGGTCGGCGATTGCCGTGAACTGCTTGGCTGTGAGCCGACGGTAAAGAGCGTTCAGTCCCTTCACGCCACGGTATTCGTTTTTAAGGTCGGCTTCCATGAAGCCTACGTTCGGTGCCATGCTGTCGAAAAGCACTCTTGCGAAAGGGCTGCTGAGCACAGTGATGCGCAGATGAGGGTAGCGTCGTGCCAGCGACCATACCAAAGGCACCGTCATTGCCACATCTCCCAGCCCCGAGAATCTCATTATCAGAAGGTGATCGGTTTTCATGCCGTCTTTGATGATGTTGTTTATAATATGAGTGAACGTGCTTGTTTGCCGTATAACACGTGATTCATGGACTGACCGTCATACATTCTCATCTGTCTGTACACCCTCATACGCCTGAGCCACGCGGCTACGCCACCGGGCAGGGTTTCTGCCGCCGGCATGACGACTTGCCTCTGTCCGTGAAGCACGGCGAGCCTTGCCCTGCGTTTCTTGCATGGTAGCCGTCTGTCGCCAGACAGAACACGCGGCTGCGGATTTGTGTGAATGACATTGTGTTTAGATTTAAATGTAATAAGTGACGTCCTCCTGCCGCCATGCCGCACGTATGTCTCCAAAAGCCCGCGCAGGCGGCACATGTACGTGCAAATTTAACTCAAAAGGGTCAAATGTGCAAATAAATAAGGCTATTTTTCACACTTCGCGCCACCCGACACGCTGATACACAGCGATGTGTGTTCCCGAACGCGGACATACCATGATGATTATCAGGCTGGAAGAACAAAACGACGGCATTTTTTGCACAATCGTTATAGGTTTGTGCAAAGAAGTGTCGATTTTTCAAAAAAATATTTGTCTATGTAAATAAAAAGTTGTTCCTTTGCACCGATTTAGGAAAATAAGAAGATTATTTACAAACACTTTAAAATTTAAAATTATGTCAGAAATCGAATCTAAAGTAAAAGCCATTATCGTTGACAAACTCGGTGTTGATGAAGCAGACGTAAAGCCGGAAGCAAGTTTTACTAACGACCTTGGTGCAGACTCCCTGGACACTGTTGAGCTCATCATGGAATTCGAGAAAGAGTTCGGCATTTCCATTCCGGACGATAAGGCTGAAAAGATAGCTACTGTAGGCGACGCAATCAGCTACATCGAGGAAAATACAAAATAAGCTTTACTGAAGTTTATTCTTTATGGCTTATGGTAAATGAACCGTAATTTCATTCCGATTTTGACATTGCCGGTGTTTGTCGTTTCTTATGACAAATATTCAAGACAAATGCCCCGCAGAATGAAATTACAGGTATGCGTTCACCATAAACCATAAATTTTTTTATTCTAACATAATCATACTAATATAATGGAATTGAAAAGAGTAGTAGTAACAGGTCTTGGTGCTGTCACACCGGTGGGAAACAACGTCGAGGAGACATGGAACAACCTCGTGGCAGGAAAAAGCGGTGCTGCTCCCATTACACAGTTTGATTGTTCCAAATTCAAGTCACAGTTCGCATGCGAGGTGAAAAACCTCAACATAAACGACTACATCGACCGCAAGGAAGCGCGGAAGATGGACCGTTACACGCAGTTTGCCATCATATCGGCAATGCAGGCGGTGAAAGACAGCGGCATGAATCTGGAGACAATAGACAAGAACCGTGTGGGTGTGGTATTCGGTGTAGGCATAGGCGGTATCAAGACATTCGAGGACGAAGTGTCTTACTACGCACAGAACAAAGAGAACGGACCTAAATTCAATCCTTTCTTCATTCCGAAAATGATTGCAGACATCGCGTCCGGACACATATCCATCATGTATGGCTTCCACGGCCCCAACTATACGACGACATCGGCATGCGCCTCATCGACAAACGCGCTGGCCGACGCCTTCAACCTCATACGCCTGGGCAAGGCTGACATGATTGTGAGCGGCGGAGCCGAAGCTGCCATCTGCGCATGCGGAGTGGGCGGATTCAACGCCATGCACGCGCTCTCCACACGCAACGACGACCCTGAGCACGCATCACGCCCGTTCAGCGCAAGCCGCGACGGATTCGTCATGGGAGAGGGCGCAGGATGCCTCATACTTGAGGAACTGGAACATGCCAAGGCACGCGGAGCGAAGATATACGCCGAGATGGTGGGCGAGGGCATGAGCGCAGACGCACACCACATCACAGCGTCACACCCCGAGGGACTGGGCGCAAAGCTCGTGATGGAAGCCGCTCTTGAAGATGCCGGACTCAAACCGGAGGACATCGACTACATCAACGTGCACGGAACATCAACCCCCGTGGGCGACGTGTCTGAGGCAAAAGCCATAAAGGAAGTGTTCGGAGAGGCTGCATACAGACTGAACATCAGCTCCACAAAGTCGATGACAGGCCACCTTCTCGGCGCTGCAGGAGCAGTGGAGGCAATGGTGTCCGTACTCTCCGTGAAGAACGACATCGTACCTCCCACAATCAACCACGACGAGGACGACAAGGACGAGAACGTTGACTACAACCTCAACTTCACTTTCAACAAAGCACAGAAAAGAGAAGTGAGAGCCGCACTGAGCAACACGTTCGGTTTCGGAGGTCACAACGCATGCGTAGTTTTCAAGAAATATGCTGAATAACATCATAGACCGGATAAAGCTCCCGTTCCGTAAGGAAAAGGAGCTTTATCTGTCTTTATACAGGATTATAGGATTCTATCCGCACGACATTTCGCTCTACAAGCTCGCACTGATGCACAAAAGCATGTTCAAGCGCAACGAGAAAGGAAAGCCGGTGAACAACGAGAGGCTCGAGTTTCTCGGCGACGCGATTCTCGACGCGACCGTAGGCGACATCGTATACCGGCATTTCCCCGGAAAGCGCGAGGGATTCCTGACAAACACGAGGAGCAAGCTCGTACAGCGGGAGATGCTCAACAGACTGGCACAGGAGATGGGCATAAACCAGCTGATACGCTACAGCAGCCACGGCTCGTCGCACAACAGCTACATGGGAGGCAACGCCTTCGAGGCTCTCGTGGGAGCCATCTATCTCGACCGGGGCTACGACGCCTGCATGAGGTTCATGAAGAAGCGCATCCTGAGCGAGATGATCAACATCGACAAAGTGGCATACCGCGAGGTGAACTTCAAAAGCAAGCTCATCGAATGGAGCCAGAAGAACAGGGTGATGCTCGAGTTCAAGATAATAGAACAGAAAAAAGACGAGCAGGGAAGTCCTGTCTTCAGATACACTGTAGAGATAGAAGGCATCGCCGGATGTGAGGGTACGGGCTACAGCAAAAAGGAAAGCCAGCAGATGGCATCGAAGCTCACGCTGACAAGACTGCGCAAGGAACCGCAGTTCATCGACGAGATCTTCGCAGCCAAGACCAGCCGCACAAAGATGGAGGAAGAGCCCACCGCAGCCCTGCCACAGACGGAGGAACGCGGCGAGGAAAGACCTTTGCAGCAGAAAGAGGCTGCCGCCGGCACGCACTCTTCCGCAGACGACGACAACGAGTTCGACCTGAGCAAAATCAGCATGAAGCGTCTCGGAAGGGAAGACATCATAGCACGCGCAGAGGCGATGGCTTACACAGGCAACGAAACCGCCTGACTCTGCCGGAGAGACACGGCACACGCCGTGCCGGCACGTGTCAGGCGCGTAAGTGCCATACCCAAAGCCGAGACCCCATACGCATGCCGTACGCCACTATAAGGCACACTGGGGCACACCGCACAACGACATCACGCGATACCGGAAAAACATGCATGAATATGCAGCGCGCGTCACCTGAAAGTGAATAAACATCCAGCGCATACTCCACATTATTCGCTTTTTTCCACGCAACGGCATCCCACGCCGCAAATACGCCATTCTCGCGCACATCGCGCACCTCTCTGTGGCACAGCCGTTTGCGCCGTTCCGTCGTCCGGGCGTCGCATTTCAGGTCCGCGAAAAAGGCTCTTCCGCATCGCAGGAAAAGCTTTTCCGCACCACGGAAAGTCCTCTTCCGCACATCAGGAGACACCGTCTCGCGCCACAGGAAAGCCCGTTCCGCACCGTTCCGCCGGTTTTTCCCATCCGCCACTGCACACCTTCCATTACGGAAAAGCCCGTTCCGCATCCTCCGGAACACCGCCTCCGGACTCCCGGCATTCTATTTCAGGATTTCCGGCTGTCAAAATTTTTTACTTCCGCACTGCATATTTATTCATTTCTCCACGCCGTCCTACCCTGCCGGCAACAGCCATCCGTCAGCCCCCATCCCCACGCCTCACCGCCGTAACACAGCCCGCAGACTGCACAGCCGTGAAAATACACGCTTCCCATAGACATCTTACAACATACCCCGATGTATACACCCCAACACTATTGACAACCGTCCGGCAATTCATTACCTTTGCATCGCATTCAGGGAAAATCCCATGCGGAGGACACTCTTTCACGCAAGATAACGCTGCCGGACGCAATGATGGCATACCGTCATACCGCCTTACGCGGCTTATCTTGAGAAAAGAAACAGTCATGCGGCGCAGACCTCACACCCGATGTAGTACGAGGCGCGCACCGAGCCACAGCCGGCACGGCTCACGCACGCCACGCCCGGGCACACTGAAGGTGTGACTCAGGCACCGCCCGACAACAGTCTCTCCTTAATAATCAAAACCAACAAAACACAAAGAAAGGAAAAACACTATGGCAGTAAAGTACAAAATCTATCAGAGCAAGCGTAACGACAGGTTCAAAGGAAGATGGTATGCCCGCGCCGTGCACGAGGGAACAGTGACCACCGACGACCTCGCCGACATCATGCAGGACAACTGCACCGTGAAACGCTCGGACATCCTCGCCGTCATAAGCGAGCTGGTGGAGGTGATGCGCACGCAGCTCCAGAACTCGATGAGGGTGAAGCTCGACCGCTTCGGAACGTTCAAGCTGGGCATATCCACCACATCCGCCGAGAAGGCGAAGGACTTCACGCCGGGCGCCAACATCAAAGGCATACACGTGCTCTTCCAGCCCGAGCTGAAGATTGACGCCAAGGGCAACCGCATACAGAGCTTCATCTACGGAGCGAAGGTGCAGGAGGCTTTGCCATACGACATCGAGAAGGAGCCCGAGACAGAAGAGAACGTATAACCGGAAACATAAATCAAACGTAACATAAACTGTACAACATGAGCAAAAAGAACAACAACCTGTGGACTGTCATCATGAAAGTGCTGATTGCCGTCGCTACAACCATCATCGGCGCGATAGGCGTGCAGGAGGCGGGAAATGACGAATGAGAACCTTGAACGGGTGATACTCGTTCTGAGAATAATAATCATGCTGGCGACACTCATAGCTGCAATAAGCTGCTCGGTGGCGTTGTGCTGACCCAACCTTGCGGGACATCCGCCGGAACAATGCTCCGGCGGATGTCTTTTTATTACTCAACAAGACATCGTAAAAAGCAGGGAAAAGCCTTATATGTTTCTTTTTTCGGATAAATATGACGCCATTTGTGAAATTTGTCCCTACCATAAGGCGTCATTAAGGATTTATATTAGTATATTTGCCATACGGTTGCCGCACGCTCCGCCACGCATGGCGGGAAGCCCACAGACGGCAACATGCCCGCACAGAATAACCGATAACCATATAACCTTGCAACTTATGATGAAGAAATTCTTAGCTATCTCCGCTTTCGTCGCAGTGGCGTCAGCGGTTCAGGCGGCATCGGGCGACACCGCACCGTGCTACTCCAACAACCGCGCACCGCTCCTGCAGAAACCCTACATAGAGCTTCCGCTGGGCAGCATACGCGCCAAGGGCTGGCTCCTCGAGATGCTCCGACGGCAGAAGGACGGAGCCTCCGGACAGATGGACACGCTCTATCCCGAGGTGATGGGGCAGCGCAACGGGTGGCTCGGAGGCGACGGCGACCAGTGGGAACGCGGTCCTTACTGGATAGACGGACTCCTGCCGCTTGCCTATATCCTCGACGACAAGGAACTGAAGAAGAAAGTGCAGCCGTGGATAGAATGGACGTTGAAGAGCCAGAGGGAGGACGGCTACTTCGGACCGGCAAAAGACTACGGCTACGAACCTGGTCTGCAGCGCGACAACTCAGCCGACTGGTGGCCCCGCATGGTGGTGCTGAAGATAATGCAGCAGTACTATTCCGCCACGCAGGACAGGCGTGTCGTCGATTTCATGACAAGATATTTCCATTACCAGCTCGCCACTCTTCCCTCCAAACCTCTCGGCAACTGGACGTTCTGGGCGGAATACCGCGCATGCGACAACCTGCAGGCGGTGTACTGGCTTTACAACATAACGGGCGACGAGGAGCTGCTCAGGCTTGCCTCGTTGCTGCATTCCCAGGGCTACGACTTCACCGGAATGTTCTTCGACGGCAAAGAACTGACAAGCATGGGAGGCATCCATTGCGTCAATCTGGCGCAGGGACTGAAGGAGCCAGTGATATATTACCAGCAGTCGAAGGACGAGAAATATCTGCGTGCCGTGAAGAAAGGACTGTCCGACCTGCGCCGTTTCAACGGACAGCCGCAGGGCATGTACGGCGGCGACGAGCGTCTCCACGGCAACGTGCCCACACAAGGCTCGGAGCTGTGTTCGGCAGTCGAGATGATGTTCTCGCTCGAGAAGATGATGGAGATAACGGGCGACATGTCGTTCGCGGGTCATCTTGAGCGCGTGGCTTTCAACGCCCTGCCCACCCAGATAACCGACGACTTCATGTACAAACAGTATTTCCAGCAGGCAAACCAGGTGATGATAACGCGCCACAGACGCAATTTCTATGAGGAGGGCACGCACAAAGGCACCGACATAGTGTTCGGAACGCTCTCCGGCTATCCGTGCTGCTTCTCCAACATGCACCAAGGCTGGCCCAAGTTCACGCAGAGCCTGTGGTACGCCACACCAGACAACGGACTGGCGGCGCTGGTTTATTCGCCTTCTGAAGTGACGGCACTGGTGGCTGACGGACGCAAGGTGACGGTGAGCGAGGAGACCGCCTATCCCATGGACGGGACTATAAGGATGACCGTGAGCCTCCATTCCAAGGCTGACCGAAAGTCGGGCGTGAGCTTCCCGCTGAGTCTCCGCATACCGGAATGGTGTGACGGGGCAGATGTGAGAGTGAACGGCGAGGCTCAGAAAATCACCGCAAACGTGCTGCGGATAGACCGCGTGTGGCGCGAAGGCGACGTTGTCACCCTGTCGTTCCCCATGCACATATCCACAAACGCATGGCATGAGGGAGCCGTCTCCATAGAGCGCGGACCGCTGGTATACGGTCTGAGGATGGAGGAAGAGTGGAAGAAGCGCGAGTTCCCTGAGAACGAGAGGGCGCAGTTCGGCAGGTATTACTATGAGGTGACATCGCCTTCAAAATGGAACTACGGCATTCTTAACACCGACCTTAACAAAAGCGATAACGCCGCCAAGGTGATAATAGACGAGGAGAAGCTCAAAGGCAGTTATCCGTGGAATCTGGAGAACGCGCCCATACAGATAAAGCTGAAGGCTAAGGAACTCACACACTGGCAGCTGTACAACGAGATGGCTGGTCCCACACCGTTCCACGGCTGTCCCACCGAAAGCCCGGTGGAGGAGATAACACTCATCCCCTACGGCTGCACGACGCTCCGCATAAGCGAGTTCCCGGTAGTTTACTGAAGACCGTACGCTCTGCCCGCCGCCTCCGCCGTCACCTTCCGAGCATATGGCGGATGGCGGCAAGCGGAGCGAAGAATATCATGCGCGGTCCAGTCCAGCGCATCACACGCTTTATCATCTCGCGCTGCGTCGGAGCGTAACAGTGGGTCTTGCAATACTGGCACGCCCTCTTCGACTCCCCGTAGCGGCAGCGCGAAAGCCTTGCCGAGGCGTAGTCGCACAGCCGGACATACTCTTCGGGCATCTCCTTTAGGTGCAGCCGGTGGCGGCAATAAAGCTCCACCATCATCCGAACCGTCCTTTTCTCACGTTCTATACGGTTTTTCTTCATACTTCTATCACATTTTCAACGCATCATAAATAAATTGGCAAATATAGCGAAAGGCGAGAGCAACGACAAGACGGAGAAACATCGTTTCTACAGTCTTGGCACTGCCGAGCCGCATCCTATATTATACAAATATAGCGAAAGGCGAGAGCAGCAGCAAGACGGAAAAACAACGTTTTACCTGGATTGATGTTGCCGAGCCGCATCCTATATTCTACAAATATACAAAAAACATGTCCGGAACATGTGATTCCGGACATGTTTTTATTCTTTCACGTCTCAGCCATAGTCCTTACGTGGCACATTGCCGTTCAGCTCGTGCCCCTCTCCTTGCGCAGACAATAGCGTTCGCACTGCGCGCAGATGTCATATCCGAGCATGGCACCGAGTATGAAGTCCTCCTCCGGAGTAAGTTGGTTGAGCGGACGGTCCACCATCCGCCTTATGGCATGAATGCACTCCCTCTTTCCGAAGAACAGGTTCACCTTTCTGCTGTCCACCGGCTGCACCATGAAGTCGATGTTCTGCCTCCGCAGACGGCTCACCGCCGCCTCCTCATACTTTCGGTTCACCGTGAAGAGCACCATCTGTCTCACGCCCTTCTTCAGCTCATATATATGATTCATGAACACCTTCAGTTCGGTGGGATGTATCTCAGTCCGCTCCATTTTCTTGTCTTTCCTCCTTTCCTTATGCCTCGTTGTAAGTATGCGCGGCGCATGAGTGACGCCTTCTCCCTGTGTCCGCGGCGCACGGAGGGTCAGCCTATCTCAGCCTTCACAGCCTCCGCCCACGCACCGATACGTCCGTCGGTGAGGTCGCTCTCGTTCACATCGTCTATGGCAAGACCCACGAAACAGCCGTCGACAACAGCCGTGGACGACTCGAACGTATATCCGTCCACAGACACTCCGCCGCCCGCGAACGTGCAGCCGCTGTCCTTCAGACCCTCATACAACGCGCCCAAGGCGTCGCAGAACGTGTCGCCGTACGACTCCGAGTCGCCGCAACCGAAGAGAGCCACAGTCTTGCCCTGCAGTCCGGTTTTCCTCAACAGCTCCAGAGCGTCATACCAGTCGTCCTGCAACTCGCCGCATCCCCATGTGGAGCTGCCGAGCACCAGCACGTCATAACCGGCTATCATGTCTGTCGTAAGGTCAGCCACGTTGTGCACGTCGGCACTGTCCACACCCAGCCGCACGGCTATCCGTCCGGCTATATCCTCGCACGTTCCGGTGCTCGAACCATAAAAAACTCCTGTCTTCTTCATACCGTCAAGTTATGTTTTAATATAAAAATTCAAACTGATGTCCGCCGTCCGTCGCATCCGCCGGAATCCTCGTGCGATACCTCAGGAGCCGGACGTATCATCATCAGCTGCAAAATTAATGAACGGCAGACAGTTGTGAAATACCCAATTGTTGCGATTTTTCACACCGTAAAGTCGATTACAGTCATCACATATCGCTACACCATGCCGGAAGAAAAGGCTGCGTAATGACGTCAGACTGTACGTTCTGTCGTACAACATCTACCATGTATCACATCACCACGTCCGTCCGACAAGGCAACTCCCGTCCCAACATCCTCCACCGCACGCACAATGGCGGTTCAACCCGAATCGGTCATCATACCGTCATAGCGTTTTTTTACTCATTTGCAGACCTCTTCATCCTTATTTCGTACTGCTGCCGTCATATTGTCTCCCGCTTTTTCTCTATGTAGCCCGCTACATCTTCGATAAAAGCAGAAACCAATCTGACTGACAGCAGTACGAAATAAGGATGAAGTCTGATAACCTATTCGGGTTCAAATGAAAAAAAAACCGCAAAATATTTCCGATTATAGCTCATTTTGCTTATTTTTGTCCTGGAACACGGGCATGCCGCAACGACATGCCACGTCGGCGCATACCATAATGCGAATCCTGCCAGGCACAAGGCAGGGAACAGTATCCACACACAACACTAAAAAGCTATGAAAAGAATAAGAACAGCAAGCCTCATCCTCTCCGCAGCCGCGATGATAGCCTTCACGGCGTGCGACAGGAACGCCGGAAAGACTGACGGCGACTCGGGCATACTGCCGCAGGGCATCACAATGATGACCATCGACTCAGCCAGTCTCACATCCTTCCGCGACAACGCGGAAGAAAGACGCATGCCGAACAGCCTGTTCTACGGCAAGAACGACTCCGACAGCATCAACATACTCTCCCCTGAGGGCAGCGTGCCTTCGTCCATAAGCTGCTTCCTCATAGAGAAGAAAGGGAAGAAAATGCTGTTCGACACCGGCAAAGGACCGGACAAGGGAGGACGCCTTCTGGCTCTGCTCGACTCCATGGACATCAAGCCCGCCGACATCGACTACGTAATGATAACCCACTTCCACGGCGACCACATAGGCGGACTCATGCGCGACGGCAAACCCGTATTCACGCAGTCGGAGGTGTATGTGCCCGAAGAGGAGTACGACTACTGGATAACCAACGCCCGCAGAGTGAAGAAGGAGCACCGCGACAACGCAGCCTTCGCGGCATCGGTGATGAAGGCTTATGCCGGACATCTGCACCGGTTCGCCTACACCGACGCGCTCCCACTTGGCGTGAAAGCGTTGCCAGCACCGGGACATACGCCCGGACACACGGTATATCAGGCAGGCAGACTGCTCGTCATAGGCGACCTCATGCACGGCTACGCACTGCAGATGCAGAACCCGAAGATATGCGCCGCCTACGACATGGACCGCAAGAAGGCTGTCGAGTCGAGGGTGAAATACATCGGGTATGTGAAGGACAAGAAGCTGATAATGGCTGGCATGCACCTGCCCGGCAACGGTGTGATAGAAGAGCAGGAATGACACGGCGGCGGCACAATGCCTTCACGCCGCCACAACGCACACCCTCAACAATGCCGCTCCATGCCTCCCCACAGGCAAGGCGAGGACGGTATGCTATGCCTGCCGCATATTGCAAGAATATGCAAGAATATGGGTCGCGGAATGAATAATTATTCACCGCAACCTCAGAATACCACCGTATTTGCACGCGAATGGTTTTACGCATGCAAATTCGCGGCTCTCGTGCAGTTAAGGCAACGCCCTGACAGCCAGCCGTTTGCGCTCCGCGACACATCCATAGGTGCTTTCCGCCATTGCAGGAAAGCCCGTTCCGCGACGCGAAAGAGGCTGTTCCGCCGCATCACACAGCCTTTTCCGCACCGCAATACAGCCCGTTCCGCACCGTCACTGTGCACGATGTGCATCAGTAACCGTCCCGTTCGGGTATAAAAACATTGCAAAACGCATCGCACTACTGTCCTCCTTAATACCACACTTCCGTTTTTCCGGCGTCACCGTTTTCTGTTCCGCGATTTTCCATTGTCAAAATATTTTACTGCCGGAGTGTATATTTATGCATCCGCCGGGGGCGTAAAACCGTGCTGAAAACAGTCACAAGGTGTCACGAAACGTCATGATGGCGCATGTATTTTCACCGCCATACCGTGGCAGGCGGATAAGAACGCTCAGCGGATGTGGGGGATATATGCATGCATATTGAGGGCGTCAGCCTTGTAGAGACGCAAGATTTTGCGTCTCACGAGGGAGAAGTGCGTTTGTTGGCAGCGTATTACAGCATGCGCATGTTGGTATGGTACAGGACGGGAGACGCAAGATTTTGCGTCTCTACTTTGGTTTGACTGCGTATAATAGGATGGTTTGCTGTTGATGACAATGGTGGCGGCAGCATGAAGGGTTGCGGTGTGTCACTCTCTTTTTTCCGCCGCGTCACGCCCTGTTTCCGTGCCCGCGTACTTCACAAAACGCTCACGGTAGTTCTTTGGCGACACGCCCAGATGCTTCTTCACATATTTCCCGAAGAACGAGATGTTGGGAAAATCGAGGTCGCACGAAATCTCCTTCACCGACTTCCGCGTGTATCTCAGCATGTAGCTTATGTCCTTCACCACGTATGTGTCTATTATCTTGGATGCCGGACATCCGCTCACGCCGCTGCATACGGCAGTGAGATATTTGGGCGTGATGTGCAGTCTGCCGGCGTAGAAGCTCACGCTGCGCTTCTTGGGGCGCATGTCTGTGAGCATGTTGATGAAGTTGTTGAATATTGTCTCAGCCGAAGAGAACGTGTGTCCCTGCCGTTCGACGAACCTGTCAACCACATCGCCGAACTCGTAGAGGAACGCGAGCATGAGCGAACCGATGACTTCGGTGCGGTGTTTCCCAAGGTTCGACGCCACCTTCTTCTGCAAAAGGGCATGATACTGACAGAAAAGGGCGGCGTCCTTCTCGTCGAGCGAGAACACGGGATGGGTCTCGAACGCAATCTTGGCGTTCCAGTCGATGTTCACCATCGGCAGTATTCGCCTGAAGTAACCGGGCGAGACGGCTATGCTGCGGCACTGCATGCCGTCGCTCTTGCGTATGCCGCTCACTATCATGTCGGGCGGACATATGAGCACGTCGTTCTTCCTCATTGTGTATGGCGTGCTGTTTATGCGGAACGAAATCTCCCCACCGGTGCACAGAACCATCACGTGGAAGTCGAACATGAAAGCGTCCTCTCCCTCCGAACCTCTAAGACTGTTGCCTATGGCTATGTCGCCGTCGTTGTATAACGTCTCCTTGCTGACCGTATTGTCGGCAAGATTGATTTTCTTTATTCCGCTCATATCATTGCTTTATATGCCTGCAAATTTACCGTTCTTTTTCCTTCCGCCACACCGAAGGCGGTTTATATAATGATAAAAAATCAAGAAAAAGGTAAAAACAGAACAGTTGCAGCCACACTGTATGCAGTGGTTGAGGCAACGGGAGGGGCGCGCCTTTCACACCGTCACGGGCATGCTCGCGCTGCCTGATAGCAACAACAGGGTATCGGCAGGCACGATTCGGGTGGCAGGACATGCTCCGAGACACGTAAAATTCATTATTTCAAGGTATTGCGCGCTTACAGCCGAATGCTTAACTTTGCAAACATATTTAGATTAATGGTGTTACTTTGCATAACTGAAGTTAATATCAGCTTATAGTTAAAGATACATAATGTTATTGTATAATCAGAAGAAAGCCGGCTGTGAAGTCGGCTTTTGCGTTTTCATAAACTCCTGAGTCCCGAGCCGCGCGCACGGTGCGTCGTGACAGACACGGACAGGACGCGCAACGGAGGCGCGAGGGATGCGGCATGCGTCACAACGTAAGCAGCAAGAGGGCAGGCTGCAAGGAGTGGGAACTCTCCCGTGATGAGGGCATGGCAAAGGAACGCCTGCGTGACGCGACCGCTGTCTCAAAAGCATGGGAAAGGGGTGGGGAGGTTTTATTTTGGTTACATATAGTTTAAATTTAAATACAAATCATCCAACCATGTTCAAATAATGACTATCCTTATAGAAGATTTGCGGCGCTCGGCAATGCAAGAGCAAGCTCTCATTGCACTCACTTGCGGCATCTTTGCATAAGATTTGCGGCGTTCGGCAATGCAAGAGCAAGCTCTCATTGCACTCACTTGCGGCATCTTTGTAAAAGATTTTCCACACCAGGCAAATCATAAGAAACGCAGCGTGCACGCCACACCCGGCTTTGCGCTTCTGCACATCAACACGAAAACAGAGTCCGGACAGGAGCCGGGACCGGACATGACAAGCCCAAAACAGTATGAAGCATTTTTTACAGTTTGCACAGTGTGCGACAGGTCTTCTGTTGCTGTCGGCAACAGCTTATGCCGAACGTGTTGTCGTGGACGGCATAAACTATGAGACAAACGACGACAACTTCACTGCAACGGTGGTGGCTTCCGACGGCGAGCCTTATAAGGGCGCGCTCGTCATTCCGGCTTCCATCACATACAACAACCGGACCTATGACGTGACGAATATCGAAAGCACGGCGTTCTCATACAACGGTTTCATAACATCTGTAGACATCCATGCGCCTATAACAGAGACCGGGAGCATGTTCAGCGGATGCACGTCGCTCACGTCGGTAAGCTGCCGGAAACTGTATGCCGTTGTTGTTCATGAACCACAGGAACAAGGTAGCCGCTATGCGTTTGTTGCCGTCTGAGAACGAATGGTTCTTAACAACAAGATACAGAAGCATAGCCGCCTTCTCCTCAACAGACGGATACAGCTCCATGCCGTCAAACGTCTGATATATCTGTCCGATGGAACTTCTGAACGAATCGTCCTTCTCGTTGCCGAAAAGAGCAGACCCTCCGAACTTCTCACGAAGCTGTCTTATCTCCTGCATGGCACCCTCGTAAGTGGCGCGAAAAGCACCGTGGGCGGTAGTGTTCCTAATGCCCAGCCGCTGATAGTCGTAATCGTCCAAGGTGTCGAGGGCGTAGGTATAGTCCACAACCACATCTACAAGCGCGCTCTGTTCCTCCTTCAACGGGTCGGGAGAGTGCCGGAGAGTTCTTCCAAGCATCTGAACCAGCTGCCGCAGCTCCGCAACCTGTTTCTTGCGCATGCTTTCGTTCACGGCATAACCTTTGATGAGATACTGCTTCAAGACAGAGCTTGCCCATTGACGGAACTTTACCCCTCGTTTACTCTTGACGCGGTAACCCACAGAAATGATAACATCAAGATTGTACAACGTTGTTGTTGCTTCTTGTGTAAATCCTTTTCTACGACCGTAATCCTTGGTATGTGCAAATTTTGCACATACCAAGGACTCTTGCAATTCACCCTCCTTGAAGATGTTTCTGATATGACGTCCTATAACGGTTCTGTCTTTCTCAAACAGTTCACTCATCTGTTGCTGTGACAGCCAAACGGTATCACCTTCCAGCTTGACATCAAGTCTGGTCTTGCCGTCCTCGCTCCGATAAATGACAATCTCATTGTTAAGGTTAAAAAACTCTTCCATAAATTCTTAGTGTAACGTATTGCCGGCGTATTGCCGAAGCACATAATTATGATGATTAACAAAACGTGTTGCTGCCTTATAGTGTTTAAACACGAAGAACAACCGACGGTAACCGTCATCATTAACGAAAACAAAGGTATGTAAATATTCTTTATGCAAGGTGGCTTTCGAGTATATTTTCGCCTAATGAAGGAAATATATAATATCTTCACAGACATACAGTAATGTATTATTATATATATAAACAGCTTTTCAAAAATAACCGACATCATAATAATACTCACATGTCGTCCATATCTTTGCCGTCCTCTTGCGTGCTGTCCAGGGCTGCGTTCCAAAGTCATGAGATGGCGTGTGACAGACTGAACGACCGATGATACATTGAAACGCAGTACTTAACAGCACACAAGATGACGTCAGAAGTGCGGAAGAAGGATTAAGAACAGACAATAAACCTTAAATTTGGAATCAGCGTTCTGATGGCTGATTCTGATTAAAGAACATCGTGTCAGGAACCGCGTTCGCAGCCCGGATGCATCACGATGTTCTTTACACAGTGTGAGAAAAAGCCCGGCTATCTCTTATTCCCTCCTCGTAGCCTCAATCACCGAGGTGTTTATCTCACGCACCTTGTCGAGATTCATCTTCTCCACCCGTCGGTCGTAAGTCACGAGTCCGTTTATCTCATGTTCCACATCGGTGGTCTGAGTGTATATGGCGGTGCTCAGTCCGAAGTAGTTCACCATCTGTTCGAGCTCGGTAGCCATCATCACGTATGTGTCGGTGAGCACTCCGCTGTTTATCATCATCTCGTAGGCATCGTTGCGCACGGGCCACATATGCCCTCTCACAAAGAGTCCCTTGCCCCCGAACTCGCCCAGTGAGGCGGCGCGCCTTTCGTCGGGCTTGGCTATTGAGCCCGGCTCTATCTTGCCGTAATGGTGCATGTCCACGAAATCGCCGTTGCCCGGATCGCCGTAAGCCTTGCGGTAGCCGGGCGCGTAGTTGTAGCCCGACATGCCGTTGACGAGGCGGTGGGGATCGTAGCTTTTCACCCATGCGGTGATGTCGGTAGCCTCAAACGCGCCCCAGTTCTCGTTGAAAGGCACCCACATGACGATGGACGGTGAGCTGACGTGCTGGTCTATCATGGTCTTCAGCTCGGCACGGAACTGCCTGCGCACTGCCACAGAGTCGGCTCCGTCGGGTTCCCACAGGTTGGGCATGTCCTGCCATACCATGACGCCGAGGCGGTCGCAATGATAATACCAACGTTGCGGCTCGACCTTTATGTGCTTGCGTATGACGTTGAATCCGGCACGCTTAGCCAGCTCTATGTCGTAGCGCAGAGCCTCGTCTGTGGGCGCGGTGAATATGCCGTCGGGCCAGTAGCCCTGGTCGAGAAGACCGAGATGGAACACGAACTCGCCGTTGAGAGTGGGGCGCATCACACCGTCTATCTTCCTCATGCCTACTGAGCGCATGCCGAAGTAAGAGCCTACCTCGTCCACCACCTTGCCACGCTTGTCCTTCAGTTGCAGCTTAAGGTCGTAAAGAAACGGATCGTCCGGACTCCACAGGTGCGGATCGGGAACGGGCAGGAAAAACGTCTTGCCTGCCATGCCCGTTGCCTCCGACACCTTCTCTCCGCCGCTTCCGGCAACCGCCACTACCTGCAGTTGTCCGCCGTCAGCATATGCCGTCACCTCCAGACGGCTGTTCCGCACGTCGGGTATGAGCCTTATACCGGAGATGTGGTGTCTGCCCACAGGCTCGAGCCACACCGTCTGCCATATGCCCGAGGTGAAGGTGTAGTCGCCGCGCGGACCGTTCTTGCCGCATGCCGCGCGTCCGTCGTTGGAATCGTAAGCACCCACCACCAGCACGTTCTCACCCGACTTGAGCATGTCGGTGATGTCGAAGCCGAACGCATCATACCCTCCTGTGTGCGTGCCTGCCTTCCTGCCGTTGACAAACACTATGGAGTGACGGTCCACCGCTCCGAAATTGAGCATCACGCGCCTGCCCTTCCATTCCTTCGGAACGGTGAACCTGCGACGGTACCACATGCATGAGTCGCCCTTCCTGCCTATGCCCGAAAGTTCCGACTCGGGCGGGAACGGCACCCGTATTCTGCGCACGCCCGACGCGAAGGACGGCGGGGCGGAAGCCTTTACGGGCGAAACGCCGGAGGGGTCGGTCATGTAGTCCCACTCGCCGTTAAGATTGAGCCACTGCGCGCGCGCCATTTGCGGACGCGGATATTCGGGAAGCGGTGTCACGGCTGCGGCAGCCTCCTCCGTCCACGGTGTGGGCAGGGTGAAACGTTTCTTCCCCTCCTGTGCGTTCACTCCTACAGTAGTGACTCCCGACAACAGGAAAAGAGCCATGCAGGCAATAAGTTTTCTTTTCATACGATGGTATTTTATAAATTATCATTCATTTCATCACACCTGACGGGAATCATTAAAAATCCGCGTTCAAGACACTTAGGTAATATGGCAGGAGCATTGTCTTTATATTGTTTAAAGACATTGTCGAATAAAACCAGTGTATAAAATCTCACCCCGTCCACATCAGCCTATGCTGCTCACAAAGGTTGTTTCCGCCATCCTCAGGATGTCACGCCATGCCGCCACGCCTCATCCCGCAATGGCGTTCCGCACGCTTCTCAGACACCCTGTGCGGACACCGTTGTCCGAAAGAGCCCGTTCCGCGTTCTCAAAGAGCCTTTTCCAGCCTGCCAAAGAGCCTGTTCGGGACACTCAAAGAGGCTCTTTCGCAACCTCATAAAGCCCGTTCCGCAGCCTCAAAGAGCCCGTTTCGCGGCACACGACATCCGGAACCGGCGTGAAAGCCATAAGAAACGAGATTTTAAGAGACACCGTTCTCACAATCCGTTCTCTTTCAGCAGTCTCCTGTAAATCATCTCGTCCTCTTCAAGAAAACAGCAGAATATCACCTCACCCGTATAAGCTCCACTCCTTAAGGCTTCTGTCACAGTATTGAGGGCAATCCTCGCAGCCTCCTCATGCGGATAGCCGTAGACACCGGTACTGACGCACGGAAAGGCTACGGAGCGCATGCCGCTCTCCGCGGCAAGCCTGAGCGACGTGGCGTAACACGAAGCCAGCAGCTCCGGCTCACCGTGACCGCCGCCGCGCCACACAGGTCCCACGGTGTGGATAATCCTCCTGCACGGCAGGCGGTAAGCCCCCGTCATCTTGCTCTCGCCCGTCCTGCATCCGCCGAGCGTGCGGCATTCCTCCAGCAGTTCCCTTCCGGCAGCCCTGTGTATGGCACCGTCCACTCCTCCGCCTCCGAGCAGCGAACAGTTTGCGGCGTTCACTATGGCGTCGACATCAAGACGTGTTATGTCTCCCGCCACCACTCTTATCCTTTTTCCGTTGTATTCCATCATAAGTTTTCAGTTATCATCCTACAAATGCATACGTGTCTGCCACAACCGCAAGCCGCACCCTCACAGACGGATGAGCAACAAGAACAAATCCACTACAACCGGCTATCCTTATTATCATAAGGCATATACCTTGCAGGCATATTTGACATGAGAATACAGAGATACGGCTCATATATTCCCGAGCGCAGCTTATCTTTTACAAAGATATACATTTTTCCCCTGTCTTCATCTTTTTGTTCCGACATATAAACATTCTTTTTTATTCACACGGACAAGATTTCATATCGCCAAGACATCGTGCATCCGTTCCCGTCAGAAGATGCCTCTTACCAGACGGAACAGCACAATGAAATCGGCATGACAGATGATGAGGAATGTCACATGGTGCGTGTAATATCCCGCCTTCGTGAGTTTTCCTGCCTCAAGCTCGAGCCGTTCGGGCGTGAAAGCCAGTCTGAGCAGGAAATAGTAAGCCGCCATGTTGGCTGCCAACGCCAGGATGAGTACCGCCGCGCCCATGTTCAAGAAGAGCTGTAAAAACCTACCGCAGACAAGCAGAAGGACCGTCGTCTCAAAGAGGGTGAGCATGAGGGCGATGAACAGCAAAGCCGTGTGACAGGCTTTGTCTCTGTCTCTGAATTTCAAAAACCAGAAGTGGTAGTGTGCCACGAACATGTTTACAATCGGATTTTTCATAATTTGTGTGTTTTATTTTGATGGTTTATTATGTTTGTTTTCCGGCTGTGCGTGCCGTAATTTCATATATCATTCAATTGAAGATGTCCGCTATACGACTGCCAGCATTTACACCGCACAGCGCGCCAAGCGGCATAACGGGAAGCGGTTGGCGCAGGACAATACTGTAAAAACATTGTGATATGTATGGAGTATGATGACGATGATAAATGCATTGGTTCATCGGGAGACGCAAGATTGCACGATGCGGATATGGAATATGATACCGACAATATATGCATTGATTCATCGGGAGACGCAAGATATTGCGTCTCTACTTTGCCGTGGATGCGGTGAATGGAGCTCATTCCTTCTATGGATGATTGACGGCGGCAGCCATGTAGAGACGCAAAATCTTGCGTCTCACGAGAAAGCCATGGCAATATACGAATGATATAATACGATAATGATGGATGCATATATACCTCGGGAGACGCAAGATATTGCGTCTCTACTTTGTCAGGCTGCGGTGGGGGCATGGCGGAAAGGGGTGTCTGCATGATGTGTCCCAATGTCATTACGGTGTCGTGAGGTCGCGTCAGATGAACCACATAACCTGTGGCAGTACTTCTGTTCCGGACGCGGACTTCATGAACCGGTACATGCGGACCTGGATTCCGTTCTTCTCAATCTCCCATATCTCCATCTCGGGGAAATCATCATCCATCAGTTCGAGATACATGTCACCGTCCTCATGCAGACTGCGGAAGACGAATCGTTTCTGGTCTGAGGTCTTTCCGGCGAACACTCGTATCGTATCGCTGTTGAAAGCCTTGCGCACAGAAATGTCGTCAATTGCCTTGAAGCCGTTTCTGTCTGGAAGCGACAGGTCGATCTTTTCAATGAATGACTCCGGTATCTTGCACCATCTGGCGAACGGAACGCGCAGGTAATTGTAGTAGGTAAGGTCGTTCCTGTTGTCAGACGCGCCCTTTGGCTTGAATCTCCAGGTGAAATATATCATATCCCTGGCGTCAAGCGACTCCATACATATACCGTCCACATCACCCGCACTCAGCGGAAACAGGGTCTTGCCCGCACCTCCGAGCATCACACTGCCTTCGTGACAGTACATATATCCGCACGGTATCGCGAACTCTATCCCCACGGTGGCGAGCTTCTCTTTATGATACTTCAGTCTTCGCTCAGCCTGTTTCACACCAGGAATCTTCCATGTAGGCACATAGTTGTCGTCAAAGCGCACGATGTCCTTCAGGCTTCCGATATATCTGTTTGCCTTGGAAAGACCCTTGTCCGTGAACAGGCAGTAGGCGTACATGAAGCAGCGGTCATGCTTGTGTATTATCATCACCTTGCAATGAGTGAAACGTGAGTCCACCCTGTTGGCATTCCTCATACCTTCAAGACGCTTACGGGGCATGTCATAGAGGCATACCGTGTCAGCGTTGAACATCGTCCGGGCATGACTGACGTGCCATGTGAGCACATCTACAGCATTGTCGGCTTTCATGAAGAGCCTGTGTCCGTATGCGGGCTGCAGACTTACCGACGTGTCAGGCTTCAGCGTCAGATAACGTCCGCGGTCGTTCCAGTCGTAATACAGACGCTGTGCCGGCATTTCATCATGAAACGGCATATACCCAGGGTCTTCCGAGTCGCGCGAAGGGGCGGACAGCCAGAACTGGAAGTCGCCGTCGGACGAATCGTATCTCATCATCTTTACAGACGCTGATATGCTGTTGTCGTCAACGGGTAGGGGATAAGACAGGGACGCGGGACGGACGGATGTGATGCCGTAATAGCGCAGAGCCAGACGGAAAGATGTGGGTTTGTCCACTCCGAACCACTGATCGTATGCGTCGAGATATTCCGGAGTGTCGTCTTTTGTAAGAACGTCCCACGCCACTCCCATACCCTGTCCGAGGACATGCATAGGCAAACACAGCATGACGCATGCGCAAGCTGCCAGCCGTAAAATGTCATTGTTCTTCATACTCTGTCAGTTTTTTACGTTTATATTTCACTTCATTCCTTATATTAAGCAGCCGTTCAAAATTGACCGACATACAAAATCACTCACATATTATATATATCCTTGTCGTCAGACCGTACGCTCTTCAGGGTTTCATACCAAAGTGTCAGCGGTCTTGTAACCTGCCACTCACACTCTCCGGACTTTCAGATGCGGCTACTGAACTGCACACAACATGACGGCAATTGATTCATAACGTCCGCTTGTCATTAATATATATCATTATGTTCATTCTATAATAAAAGCCCCAGTCATTTGAAGCGGAACATGCCCTTCATGTCTTCAAGATACTTGTCGAAGTGCTCCGCCCCGTCGTCTGTCATGAAGAAGAGGAGCAAGATGTCGTCACCGTGCCTGCCGGTCACCACGTAACGGGCGTTGGTATATTTGCCTTCATATACCTTTTCGCGCAAGTCGAGCGGTATCCAGGCAAGGAAGTCGGAGTTGAACATTCTCCGTGCCTTTGACGAAGAGAGGAACGTCATCATGCTCACAAGGTTGTCCTCCTCCCACTTTTTGCTGACATCGGAAGAGGCGACATGCCCGCCTCTCAGCACAGCTTTCAGTTCCCACAAAGTCTCGCCTGCGGGTCTCGCCGTCTTTCCGTTACTGTAGTCAGCCTCCGACTTCTCTCCGTTCCCGTCGTACATCATAGGTATCATCGGATTGACATACATGCATGCCCTGCACTTTCCGTCTTTGCTGTCCATAGACAACATCACTCTTGGCAAGGCGTGGCATGTGTCCGTGTCAAATATACGGTGATATTCACCTTTAGGTATGATGTCGAACCTGTCGTTAGGGTGAATGTCATATCATACTTTCGCATCAAACCGTCAAACGCACCTTCCTCCTGTGCGGATGCCGGAATCGCGGCAAGAAACGTCAAAACCTCGAATGCAAGACCTTTGAGTTTAGCTGTCATAAGCGTCATGTGTTTATTGTAGTATGTTTTCAGTTGCCTTTTTTCAGGATGAATCCGCGGCGTCGCTCACCCGTGCGCATGTGTATGCCGTTCCAAATGGGCTCCGCGTATACAAGGATTTGTTCTGTTTAGGACAGGTGTATGTGTAATACCAACTTTTAAGTTATTAAATATTTGCAAATATAGACGTTTTTTAGATACGATGCAACAGTAACTATAGGAAAAATTGAAAATAAAAATGCAGACTGAAGAAATACGGCACTGAACGGAAGAAGATTATCGCACAACAGACAGAAAAACAATGCCTGCAAGCGCAACGGTTTTATTCCACATCCCTGCCTTTTTGAATATACGTAGCCGGAAATATGCTCCCGTAGCGTCACACCCACGACGGCACAAACCCAATGCTACGGCGCGAGCCCTGTAGAGACGCAAAATCTTGCGTCTCACGAGCAACCCATAGCAATGTACACATGCGACAATACACTGATGATAAATACATATATTCCCCGGGAGACGCAAGATTTTGCGTCTCTACTTTAGGAGGACGGAGGTGGCGGGGAGGAATTAATGGAGAATGCGGGGTGCTGCATTGAATGCATAAATATACGGACGGAGCAGTAAAAAATCTTTACATTATTTTTTGGAAAAACAGGGAACGCGAAGACATCTGTAACGTATAAAAAGCGCATATGGATTCGTTCCGGTGGCGCGTCAACCTCATCTGTTGTGCGGAAAAGCCCGTTCCGCATTTCATAAAAACCTTTTCCGAATGACGGAACAAACCTTTACGCATCCTCAAAAAGCCCGTTCCGCATGCCGGAAAAGCCTTTCCGGCATGGAGGGAAAAGCTCTTCCGTCTCATAAATGAGTGTATTATGCTGATTCACAGACACATGCGAGAAACGCTCAAAAACCGCGTATTTGCGTCCGTACGTCACATCCGACGGCTGTGGAGCGTTCTCGCGGAGTTGAGGAGTTATGCGAACGGGAATTTATGCAATATCCCATTGCATTGTGAATAAAAATGCATTGTAACGAAGCGTGCGCAGTGGGGCGTCACACCCTGAGCGCAGCGGCAAGGAAGAGGGACGGAAAGCCCATGACCACACATAAAACACCGTTGGCAGAAGGCTCGTCCGTCCGTGGTCATCCGGCATACTACGGGGCATTGCCGCACCTCACTCCGCGTTCTTCTTCAGCCACTCCAGTCGCCTCATGTCGGGCAGGTGTCTCACTTTGAAGTGCTCGAACGTCACGTCAAAGCCGTCGCCGTCGGGACATGCCGCCATCATACCGACCATCACCGGCGTGTTGTCCTTGAGCCATGCGTTGCGCATGAGCGTATAGTTCTCGTCGTCGAAGGAATAGAATATCTCCACCGCGTCGAGCCGTCTCACGGCTTTTATCCACACACAGGGCACAGCCTTGTCAAGCTCGATGACGCTCCAGTCAGACGTCTTGTGAGTAACCACGGCACTGAGATTGTATTTTCCGTCCACATACTCTATGCCAGCCTTGATGTAGTTCTCGTGGTCTATGCGCAGCATAAGTCCCGCCTGATCGAAGCGTTGACGGTATTTCCCTGTGATTTTCACCTTCACCTCGAACTCACCTCCGTATGTGGCGTAATAGAACGGGGCGTCATCGACGGTGAATCCGTAGTGTGATATGCGCCAGTAGTCGCTCTTCGGAGTCACCGACATGGTGAGCGCGTTGTTCTCAATATCCCACCGTTCCGGTTCGTTGAACCATTGCATCTTCTCCAAAGTCTGCGCCGTGACGCCGTGAGCGGCAAGGCTCACGAGCGCAGCTGCCGCAATCTGTCTTATTTTTCCCATTGTCTTTATTGTTTTATTGTTATATGATTGTTGCATGAGCAATATATTTTCATTATCTTTGAATATGATAAGAAAAATGCGAGGATAACGCAAACGAGCGGAAAGAGAGCCCTCTCTCTGTTTCCCGAGTGAAGCTTATCTTTTGCAAAGATATATATGTGCCGACATAGCCGCAATGCTCATTAATAACCATTTTACCGCACTAAATGAAACTGAAGGACAGACTTAACCGTGTGCTCGCCGGACAGGACTTCACCGGACAGACCGACCGCAGCGAGGTGTTGGAACGCTATAAAGCCGCGGCGCGATGCTATGCCATGACCGAGAACGCCGTGGCTGTGCTGAGCGACATGCGCACAAACACGAGCTACATACATTACGGTGGGTTCGCACGAGCGTTAGGGCTCGGCAGGGGCGGTGCGCAGAGCGAGGTGTGCTCCATATGGGAGGAGGACATTCTCAGGCGCATCCATCCCGACGACCTCACCGCCAAGTATCTGCAGGAACTGCGTTTCTTCCGTTTCATAAAACGACAGCCGCGCCACAGACGCACGGACTTCCATCTGCTTACGCCCCTCCGCATGAGACAGACGGCGGGCGGATATGTCAAGGCATTGCACAGAATGTTCTACGTCTCGGCTTCGTCGTCAGACGGTCTGTGGCTCGCCATGTGCCTGTATGGTCCGCAACCGGACGCCATGCAGTGGCGCACGATGATAGTGGACACCTTGAGCGGGCAGACCACGGAACTTGACTCCGGTGACGACCGCAACATTCTCACCGGACGCGAGAAGCAGACACTGAGACTCATAGACAGCGGCATGACAAGCAAGGACATCGCCTCGGCAATGTCGATAAGCGTCAACACGGTGAGCCGACACCGTCAGGACATTCTCAGAAAATTGCAGGTGAGAAACTCCATAGAGGCATGCCGGACGGCAAGACTGCTGGGACTGATATAGATTTTATACATACACACATGGAGGCTCATGCGGCATGAGACCAGTCTCTACGCCACACCTACATTTCCTATAATACTTTTCACTACGGCCGTCAGTATTCATCTGTCTCTCATAATGATGTCTAAGAAACAATTAAGATTCAACATATTTAGCCTGTAAACAATGTTTACTCCGGACCGTTGAGCCGCGATGTGAAAATGCTATTGTCCCGGCTGTGGAATGAGCTGAAATGTATGTCAGAGGAGGTTTCAGAAAGGCGTACGGCAATATGCAGCAAGAGGCTCGTATGCCATCGCACATTGTTTCAGATTTTGCAGGTCTTCTATATGGCTTATAAGGTTGTCATAGCTTTCGATATTATCTATCTCCTCGCGTCGAGCCTTACTCAACCGGCAGTATGCTTCCTCCTGTTCAATTCCTGCAAAGCGGCGACCACAAAGATTGGCTGCGATGCCTGTGGTGGAGCTACCGCTGAAAGGGTCGAGAATCCAGTCGCCTTGGCTGGTCGTGGCGAGAATAATACGGACAAGCAGGCGCAGGGGTTTCTGCGTTGGATGCTTGCCGCAGGTCTTCTCCCATCTACCTATTGCTGGCATGCGCCACACGTCGGTCATCTGCTTTCCTCCGTTAAGATCTTTCATAAGTTCGTAGTTGAACTTGTGCGGCACCTTTTTCATTTTCCTCGCCCATATGATGAACTCTGTAGAGTATTTGAAGTAACGGCACGAGATGTTTACTGGCGGATTGGTCTTTTCCCAAGTGACGACGTTCAAAATTTTATAGCCGAGAAGCGTCAGGCTGTTTGCCACTGAGAAGATGTTGTGGTAGGTGCCGCTAATCCAAATTGAGCCGTTGTCCTTTAGCTTGTCTCGGCAGAGCCGCAGCCATTCCATGTTGAACGCCATCACTTCATCCTGCGACATGCCCTTGTCCCACTCACCCTTGTCCACGCTCACGACCTTTCCGCTCTGCAACGATATGCCACCGTTGGAGAGGAAGTAGGGTGGGTCGGCGAATATCATGTCGAACTTGAAATCAAACTCTTTGAGGAGCTTGAAACTGTCACCGTTAGCGAGAAGGAAGTCTTTAGATGGGGAAGTGTAGTAAGGGTGTATCATTATTGAGGTATAGGAAGACCAAGTTTTTGCAATGAAATATAATTAAAACAGTATTGACAAACCACACTAATCACATAGTCCAAAACATCCTTGTATTTGGGTTGTCTAAACCATTCGTCTAAAATGTAAATATATTCCACTTCCATGTTCAGTTGAAACAACAGCTTCTGATACTGTTTCTTCTTGTAATCATAAGTTTGCAGTTTCTCGTCAACACTACCAACTGTGTGTTGCGTCTTTATCTCTAAGATGAACATCGTGTTGTTTACTATAACATATATGGCATTATCATGAAGAAGCTGCTTTGACAGATATTGCCTCCAATCAATCCCCCTCGTTTCTAAAAACGTATTGAAAGCGTATTTCTTAAAGATGTGCGCAACGCATTCTCCAAGATTAAGTACACCGCAATCTTTAACTGTGTATTTTTTTTGTTTGGCAATAAATGTTGCCAAATCTACTTTATCCTCATAAATTAATCCGGTTCTGGTATTAGCACCGTCTTTTCCACCTGCTTTCATGCATTCAGGGTTTTGATGAAGTCATAAATTGTCGTTAGATTATAAACATTTGGGATGATTCCGTATGCCTCCTGCAACTTGTTTTTCGCCGACTTCCATCCCATACCATCTGTAATCCAAACAAATTCAAAGCCCTCAACAGAATTAATCTTTGGTGCTATATCAGAATACGAACGGGCAACCTCGTTCAGCTTAGAGCCTCCATCGCTATAAAAGTTTACCTCTATCAGATACACTTTTGAAGCCGTTTCAACCACGAAATCAAAACGTTTTTCATCATCCCCTAAAACCTCGGTAATCTGTTTCCACTCTCTCGAATATACTTCCTGCCTAAAAGGCACGCCAGCCTCGGTCAGTATCCTGGAGACAGTATTCTCCATAACACGACCACTTCGATTCTTTCGTGCATTGGTGTCAAGTCCTGTCTCTATGCCAAAGACATAGTCAACAAGGTCTTTTACCTTTTGATGTTGGAGAATATCGCCCAATCCTGTTTTTTCCAAGAATATCAACACAGAATCAACGGATGTGAACATACTCTCTAAAGGAACACAGTTGCCTACGGAGTCAATAATTTTCTTCTTATCACGTGTTCGGACTGCTACAAGGATATCCATAACAGAAAAAGCCTTCGGGTCTCTCTTCCATATTGTTTCTACACTTCCGCGCAAGTCCGCCGCTCCTATTAGGCTATTTAGCATACAGAGGCTCAATTTAATGTCCTCAACATTCTGCGAGATTTTTTCAAAGTCGCAGAAGAAGTCTAACGTTTGGTTTGTCTCTTTAAGTTGAGACATGAATTTATTAAAATCTTTAAGCATATATTTTCAGTTTTTTTGTCATCAGTCTTGAATTGAGCTCGCTAATATTATCAGACAGCCTATCTTTAGTGTTGGGATAGCTGTGAATAAGCAATTCTGATATTTTTCCTCGTTTTGCCCCATTCGCATTCACATTGCGTGATGCCATAACCCTGTCTATATAATAATCGGCATAGAGAACATCGAAGAAATTATCCTCTTCGTTCTTCCCTTTGCAATCAGAATTACTCAACATAAAACAGTGTCCTTCAGACACCACTCTGTCACAGAACTCTTTCAATCGAACTTGCGAATCATCATTGAATGATTCTTTGGTATAGTCATTAAAGCTGGATGTATCACTAAGCGGTCGATATGGAGGATCGAAATAGAACAACGTTTTACCTTTAGCATAGAGCAAAGTCTTTTCAAAGTCACCATCCATAATTTCTACCCGTTTCAGTAATTTACTGTCAGCTCTAAGAGTTTCTTCATCACAAATCTGTGGTTGCATATACTTTCCACAAGGCACGTTGAACAAGCCTTTCTTGTTGACGCGGTACAGCCCGTTGAAACACGTGCGGTTGAGGAAGAAAAACTTTGCAGTATTCTCAACAGGGTCAAGGTTCTTCTCATTGTAGCGTTGGCGCACAGCCATGTACATCTCACGCTTCGCCTCCATGTCCTGCAAAGCGTAATATTGTGCTTGGATGTCTTGTAAAGCAGGAATAAGCTCTTCCACGTTGTCACGGACGATTCGATAGCAAGTAATCAAGTCGCTGTTGATGTCGTTGATTACGGCATGCCTGATATTTGGGTGTTGTTGTAGCATATAGAACAACATGGCACCACCACCAACAAAAGGCTCTATGTATGTCGCGTTTTTCCAATTACCAAAGTCAGCCGGAAGTTTTGCTTCCAACTGTTCGATGAGCTGCCCTTTGCCTCCTACCCATTTGATGAAAGGTTTCGCTTTTGTATTCATATTATAATATCCTTATCCCTTATCATTGGACTTCAGATGTATCTTTCACTCTTAAACATACCTGATTCGGTATATTTATTACAGATAACTATCGGTTATTTCCCACAAAGTTAATGTTTTCTTTGGAAACGCAAGCTGTGAAAGCAAATAAAGAGAGTTAAAGAGATTCTTGGGTGTTTAAAGATGGGTGATGCGGCGTTACAAAAAACACGTCTTGCTGTTGACGCAAAGACAATGCAGGCATGCGGGACTTGTTCCGGAGCCTTTCCTTAAAGTTTGCGGATGTCTTTTATGTCTATGATATATGTTATCCGTCAAACCATATATAATGTTTTTAAATTAGATCCAAACCGTTTGACTGTTCCGAAAGGAACTCCTACCTTTGCTCCGACAGTCGCTGTCGTTTATCATTTTAAAATCCAATAACATGAAATGGATTACCACTTATGAGCCCGCCAACATGCCTCATCGGTTTCCGGACAGGCAAGCAGAAGAATCTGATTATCTCTGTTTCGGTCAGATGTCCACTCATCTGTGGAAATATTCTTCTGAAAAGAAACACCTTCTGCACTCCACAGGCACCAAGACCGAGTGCGTTTCAGATACCGAACTGTTACGTTTGTACTGCAATAAACATTGGAAAATAAAGCCATTCTTCGTTCTGAGGGACGACCATGAAGGCAAAAAGGCACCGCGACGGTGCCTTTTTGCATGATGTGCCAATAAGCGGAGCGTGCTTAAGTTTCAGATTCTATCTTCTTTGGGAAAACGCGGCGGAACCACAGATAATATCCTGTTACAGGGAGCGCTGAGGCGAGCAGGGCTGCAAGAAAATAGAGTATGCGCGTGAGCCATCCTCCCCAGGTGCCGGTGTGCAAGGAATATATCTGTCCTCTTATCTTCGCTGAGGACGGCAGGTCGGCATAAGGCGTGAACGACTTCAGTCTGCCTGCGGACGGGTCGAACTCATAACGGTCGCCGCCCATGGTGTTGCCGAACCGACGGAGCTGTACCGTTGCCGTATTGTCGGCATTGACAGTGACTTGACTGTATTCAGGATTACGTGCCGCCAGTTCCTTATATACCGTCTGCCAGACGGCATATGTCTCCGTTCCGTTGTTGCGGTGGTGTCCTCTATGCCGTTCTTCCGAAGGTGAATGTCTGTGACCGCCTTGCTGTCCGCCAGCCCCGAACACAGCATAAAAACCGCTGCGATACTAGTCGAACGACCATGTGAGTCCGGTGAGAGCCATGCAGAGCAGCAGCAGACAGGTGTACGCCCCGACAGCCACATGAAAGCTGTGACAGAAGCGGCGGAGCCCGTGTGAGCAATTGACCTTAAGACTGTTGACCAACGCTTTCTTCGAACGTGGCAACCACATTACGATGCCCGAAAGGATGACAAAGACAAAGGCGAGCGCACTCGTCCCCACGACAACCCTTCCCCAAAAGACGCCTCCGTCGGCAGGACGGCTTCCCTGCAGCCATCGGTGAATCTTGAACATGGTGAGGAAGAATGGGATGCGCCTGTAAGACCCCTTCACCTCACCTGTGTAGGGGTCGACAAACACCGACGCATGATGAGGCTTTGACAAGTTGACCTGATATGTACGGGCAGGATTGGAGTATATAGTGATGCCTGTCACCCTTACGTCGTCCGGGAGGGAAGACGCCACTTTAGCCGCGATGTCGCCAGCCGACAGCCTGTCCTTTCCCACAGTTTCCACCTGATAGAGTCCGGCATAAGCCCACTGCGTGAACTCCTTTTCGAAGGCGAGCACAGCCCCCGAGAAGCAAACCAGCGTCAGGATGACGCCGAAAGGGAGAGCCAGCCACAGATGGAGTTTCTTTGCGTATTTTCTCATAAGCTATGTGTCCGTTGATGATGAATCAAGCCGGACCTGACAGGGCGTTGACATACGGCAGTCCGACCGGCTTGATTTTTTCTGATGAATATGATTTACTTTAAGACATCCCCAACCCGGACTGCGTCCAGTTTACCCACACCGTCAAGCGAGGTGGCTTCCACCACAAGACCCTTGGTGGCTTTGGCTGATGCCGGAACAATCTTGTAGATGACGAGATGACTGCTTGCCGTGGTCACACCTATGTAGGCGTTGCCGTTCTCCATGTAAGGGATGCTGCTGAAGCCCGTGATGTCGTCAGGCAGCCCTTCGACGTATGTCAGATTGCCGTTGGAAACGTTGAACACAGCAAGCCGGTTGCCCACAGGCTTTGACTCGGTAAGCGGACGGTCGTACATCAGCATGAGGAAATAGTTGCCGCCTATGTACCACGTGCGGAGGAAGGACAGACCGCCGGTCTTCTCCTCTATGTTGAAATAGTAGTTCTTGTCAAACTCTTCCGTCTTCGTGTTGATTCTCACCACCCCAGCCGGCAGAGAGGTCCGCTGTCTCTTGTCTGTCATAGCCTTGGCATCGCTCGGAGAGAACACATACACATAGCCGTCGTCGGCAGCCCACGTCATCTGGTAGTACTGCGACTTGAACCGTCCGGCGGCATAGCTTATCTTGTCGGTCCTGATGTTCTTGTGCCGCGTCAGCGTCTTGTCGGAGAATATTGTCACCCAGCATTCGTCGGGATATTGCGTCCACTGCAGCTCATCCTTCTTATACGAGCTGCTTCCCTGTCCTCCGGCTTCCTTCTTTATAAGGTCCTCGTTTCCGGGGAGCACCCACTTGTAGCTCCCGTCCGCATTCTTCTGCATACATCCATACTGGCTCAGTCCCATAGGTACGGCTGCCGCATAAAGCTTTCCGCCCACCTGCTGCAGCCCCGCCAACGTGACAAACTCACCGTTGCCGAGAAAGTTCTCAGCCAGGAACGGAGTGTCGGCTGAAACTTTGTTCGACGTGTAAGTCTGATTATCCACGTCAAGGTAAGATATAAGAAACGACTTGGGAATGTAGCCGTTGGCGTCAGCCAGTTCCTTCGGACCGTTGCCGCTGGAGGTTGTCATGATGTAGCCGTCATAGAATCCGTATGTGGTGAAGCGGTTGACGTTATACTCTTGCGTGCGCTTGGTGATGTTGTGGGCTGCGTCCATCACGAACGACTGGGTCGTTCCGGCGTTGCCCTGATGATAGTTGAGGGCATACAGATATTTGTTTTCAAAGAACAGCCAGTAGGTGGCGGCCTCGTTCACCAGTCCGTTGCCTACAGGAGAGACAGTGCCTTTCTCCAGCGATTCGGCGGACATCAGCAGGTGTGCCTCCGTTCCTGCGGAAGGCTTCACCGTCGCAGCTATCACATAAAAGCCCTTCCGGTTCTTGTCAGGAGTCTTGCCTCCTCCAGTGTTGTCGTCATCCGAGCAGGCAGTAAGTGGCATGCAACCGGCAGTCATGATTGCAATCATGCCGGTAAGAATATGGTTCTTATTCATAATTGTTTGTTATTTTAATGGTTATGATATTCAAAAAAGATTATCCGCCCAGGCTTACCCTGAATTTGGCATAGAAGGCTCGCCCCGCCTTTTGCAGGCTGAAATTGTCGTAGAGTTTCTCATTTGTGAAGTTGCGGCACTCCAAAGAGAAGTTGTAACGTCCCTCCTTCATGCTGTAGCTGAGCGTGAGGTTGTGGGCGAACTGGTTTGGGACATAAAAATCGTTAACGCTTCCGAATATCTCGGGATAATAGGAGAAACGGTGCGTATACTGACTGTCGTAGGTCAGCGTGAGCAGATTGCCCCTGCCTCCCAGCCTGTGCCAGTAGAAGGTCACGTCGTAGTCGGCAAAGCGGTAGGGCACGTTGGAGATGCGCCTGTCCTATGTTGTAGTTGGCGGTCAGCGTTCCGTTCCAGTTGTCGTTGTCCGAGCGGGTATACTGGTAAGACTGTTCGCCCGGCAAGTTGAGCTCGTGCCGCTCGCCCAGCCAGTTGTATTGGTAGCGTGCCGTGTCTACATTGACGGTGGAGTTGCGGTTGTAGTTGGCTGTCAGCACCACGTTCAGTCCCTCAACCAGCAGGTTGCGCTTGCTGTATTCCAGCGAAGGCATAAGCGAATGACCGTAACGGTGTTTTTCTCCGAACACTGTCTTCTGGCGCACACCGGTCTGTATGTCCTTATACATATGCGAATAGGTGAGTCCCACCATCAGCCGGTCTGCCCACGGCTTGCCTGTGACACCCGCTTTCGCTACTACCGCCTCGTTGTGATAATTGTCGTGGAAGCGGCGCACTCTCACCTTCTCCGCCTCGTTGAAGCTGCCCGTCTCGAAATTCTTTACGAGAGCGTCCACCCGGTAGTCGTTGTCAGAATAGTTCTGGAAAGCGTTGACCTCATAGGTGAAACCGTTCTTCAAGGCTTGTCCGAAGTGTACGTACGACTTGTGCGTGTTGAATGAGCCATAGGAGTAGGAGGCATCGGCGAACCACCGGCGCGGCTGCTTCTCTGTCACGATGTTGATGACCCCACCCAGCGCGTCGGTACAGAACCCTACGGGGACGACACCTTTGTACACCTCAATGCGCTTGGCGAAGCTCACAGGGATGTTGTTAAGTCCGAACGAACTCCCCACACCTTCCTGCGGAACTCCGTCGATGAACACCTTTACATGCTTGCCGCTGAAACCGTCGACCATCAGCTGCATGTCCGAGCCAACGCCTCCGCTCTCGCGCAGTTTCACTCCTGGCGCGGTGGCGAGAGCGTCGCTCAGGTTCTTTGTGGTGTTCTGCATGCCTCGCGTATCAATGGCAATGGCGTTGTAGGCAGAACGCTTCACTCTGCCGACACCTGTCGCAGTGACCGTCACGGCAATAAGTTCTATAACGTCGGGGGAGAGTTTGAAATCGAGCCCCTGCAGTCCGTTGCCGCCTACCTTTATCTTCCGGTGCGCGTCTTTATAGCCCAATGCAGATACAGAGATTGTATATTCACCCTCCGGTGCCGATATGGTGTAGTGTCCGTCACCGTCTGTCCTGGCACCGAATGGAGTGCCCTCAAGGTGTATGGTGGCAAGGTCTATCGTTCCGTTATCTGAAGAGACGACCCGTCCGCTGATGATGACCCGCCCCTGACGGTCGCCTCTGTGTTGTGCATAAACAGACGTAATGCCTGTGAAGCAAACAAGAAAGGAGACCAGTGAGAGATATGATTTCATACTGATATGTTGTGTATTTTTCGTGGTGCAAAGGTACAAACAGACACAATATACATATAATCGCAAAATATAGATAAAATTAATATTGTGGGGCACAGATAATGCCTGACAGCAGATACCTACTAATTGTTATTCCAACCCAAAGCGATCGTTAGAACGCCGATTGTACATTTAATGTTTATTGTCAGCTCTTCATCCTTCTTCCGCAATGTCGCAGTCATCTCGTATTCTGCTTTTTACCGGTGTAGCCAGCCACTTCTCCGATAAGCCCGGATACAATCAGGCTGACAGCAGCACGGTATAAGAATGGAAGTATGATAACCTATTCGGGTCCGAAGAATACATAAGACATACATAATCCATGGTGCCGGAGGGAGGAGACGTTTGCTTTCGGATACAAGAAAAACGCTCCTTCATCCCGGACAGGAGTACGGTGACCCGTTCGGGATAAGCAGTCTGCAACGGTGCGCGGTGCCGCAGAACCGCATGATGACGAAATACCGGAAGTAAAAAATTTTTACACCGCTTTTCCGCAAAACAGAAACGCGACGCGCGTGCAGGCTGTCCCTTTCTTCCGTTCCAGTCATCCGCCACACCGTCTTACCCTGCATTCTATGCCACAACCTACATCGCAATATAACCCCTCCAGTTCTTTTACCTGGCTTTCTCATAATGTCCGCCATCTTTCTGCGGCATTCACTTATCGCGAAAAAGCTATTTCAGCATGCCCGAACGTACTTTTCCGTGCTCCCATACGGGCTTTCCCGCACCATGGAAAAGCCTTTTCCGCACACCGGAGAAAGCCCATCGAGACCGCCATAAACGCATCACGTTGATACTCAACACATTGCGCAAACGTCCCAAAATTCGTCCATACGGAGGCGGAGGGTCTTCTGTCCGGCTGTAGGCTATTCTCAGCGAGTTGACGCTCTACGCAAGTTCGTCTCCGCTCCACCATATGGCGCGGTCAAACAACAGGCGCATGTCAAAGTATGAAGAGGGTGTGTGGCGGGCTAAACTACCGATGAGACATTGGAATGAAGACCTGAACGGCAGGGCTGGATGATGGCAAATATATATACAACATATGAGTAATCATATAATAACAGGTTGATTTTGAACAGCTGCTTAATATTACTCCTTACCGCGAACAGGTCATCATAGTTCCATTCTTATACCGTGCTGCTGTCTGCCGGATTGTGTTCAGCTTTATCTGAGATGTGGATGGCTGCGTCTGAAAAGAAGCGGAAGGCAAGATGACGGCGGCAGTGAGGGAGAAGGATGAGGAACCGGCAATAAGCCTTAAACGCACAACCGGCATTCTGATGCGGTTAGGGTTTATCGCAGATAGAAATGTAAAAAAAATAAAAAAACGTAAACATTGATATGATTTATGATACATCTTATTATCAGAAATAACTATCTTTGCACAAGATGACGCTGCGCTCGGGAAATTGAAAACTAGTTTTCTTTACGCCCGATTGCACCATCTTTTAATAAGACGGGCTGCGCTCGGGAAATCGAAAACAGGTTTTCTTTCCGCCCGATTGCACCATCTTTCAATAAGACGGGCTGCGCTCGGGAAATCGAAAATAGGTTTTCTTTCCGCTCGCTTGCACCATCTTTCAATAAGACGGGCTGCGCTCGGGAAATCGAAAACAGGTTTTCTTTCCGCTCGCTTGCACCATCTTTGCTACATATTGAGGAGTGTTCTGTGCGGACAGCAACGTGTGTCCGGAGTGCGGCGGTGAATCTGCCGTTTCTTCAGAACAAAATTGTAAAAGGGTCGGAAGCGGCGCCTTTTTATATTGGAAAGATTCCGTGCACGTACACGGAAAGTGTGTGTCAGGCGACGCTTGATGCCCGCAAAACCTAAACCGTAGCACTCACGGCAGGGTGTTATACGACATAAACGACATAACAACAGTAATAATTATAAAAACCTGATAAGGTAATGACTACACGAAGAGACTTTCTCAAACAGATGGGAGTGGCTGCGGCAGGCTTGGGACTGGCGCCACTCGGTTCGCTGGCTGCAGGGCCGGCAGGTGCAAACAAGACTAAGAACACCGGCGGCGACAAGGTGAAGATAGCCTTTATAGGCATCGGAAACCGCGGTGAGCAGAACGTGGCAGAGTTCGAGCGCACGGGTATGATAGAGGTGACGGCACTGTGCGATGTGGACCTTAAAGGCAAACAGACACAGAAGGTACAGAGCAAGTATCCGAAGGCGAAACTGTTCACCGACTTCCGCGAGATGTTCGAGAAGTACAGCCAGAACTTCGACGCCGTGGTGGCTTCTACTCCGGACCACAGTCATTTCCCCATCGCGATGATGGCGCTTGAGTATGGCAAGCACATTTATCTTGAGAAACCGATGACACGCACGTTCATCGAGGCGGAGCTGCTCATGCAGAAAGCGCGCTCGTGCCCGAAGGTTGTGACACAGGTGGGCAACCAGGGTCACTCCGAAGCAAACTACTTCCAGTTCAAGGCATGGAAGGAGGCAGGCATCATCAAGGATGTCACGGCAATCACAGCCCATATGAACAACCCGCGCCGCTGGCACAGCTACGACTCCAAGATGTACCGTCTGCCGTCAGGAGACGCCCTGCCCGACGGCATGAACTGGGACGTGTGGCTCGGCGTGTGTCCGTGGCGTGACTTCTCAGCAAAGTTCCATCAGGGCGACTGGCGCAGCTGGTATGAGTTCGGTATGGGCGCGCTGGGCGACTGGGGAGCGCACATTCTTGACACGGCGCACGAGTTTCTCGACCTCGGACTGCCTTATGAGGTGTCGCTCACATACGAGAAAGGCCACAACGACTTCTTCTATCCATATTCCTCAACCATACTTTTCCGCTTCGGAGCAAGAGGCAACATGCCGCCGTGCGATGTGACATGGTATGACGGAATAGACAATCTGCCGAAACTGCCCGAAGGCTACGGCAAATCGGAATACAACCCCGACATTCCCGCAAGCAACCAAGGCGACACTCCGGTGGCAAATCTCAACCCGGGCAAGATAATATACAGCCGCGACCTCATATTCAAGGGCGGCAGCCACGGAAGCACTCTGTCCATCATAGGCGATAAGGCTGAGGAGATGAAGAGCAAACTGCCCGAGGTGCCGAAGAGCCCGTCCAACCACTACGTGAACTTCCTCCGCGCCTGTCAGGGAACCGAGAAGACCCGCTCGCCGTTCGAGATAAACGGAGTGCTCAGCCAGGTGTTCTGCCTCGGCGTGATAGCACAGAGACTGAACGCGCAGCTCTTCTTCGACCCGCGCACAAAACAGTTCACCAACAACACCTTCGCCAACGCGCTGCTCTCGGGCATGCCGCCGCGCAAGGGATGGGAATTCCTGTACAAGGTGTAAGGCACGACGCACACACACCATTGTGCTGACGCATCCGTGTGTGCAGTACACAATATAATATAAAACAACTCCGACGGCATTACGGAGGAGAACAGATTATAAACCTACAACGAAAATGAAAAAACAGATAATAACAGCCTTCGCCGCACTGCTCTTGCTGCCGGCGACGGCACAGGAATGGAAACCGCTGTTCAACGGCAAGAGTCTCAGCGGATGGACACAGAAGAACGGAAAGGCGCAATATAAGGTGGAGGACGGCGCGATAGTGGGATATACTAAGATGAACACGCCCAACTCCTTTCTGTGCACGAAGAAACAGTACGGCGACTTCATCCTTGAGTTCCAGTTCAGAATAACCGACGGGCTCAACTCAGGAGTGCAGCTGCGCAGCGAAAGCGTCAAGTCGTATAAGGACGGACGTGTGCACGGCTATCAGTTCGAGATAGACCCGTCGCAGAGAGCATGGACGGGCGGCATCTACGACGAGGCGCGCCGAGGATGGCTCTATCCGCTCACAAAGAATCCGAAAGCCAGAAAGGCGTTCAAGAACGGACAGTGGAACAAGGCGCGCGTAGAGGCTTACGGCAACAGCATACGCACATGGGTGAACGACATTCCGTGCGCCAACCTGTGGGACGACAAGACTCTGAGCGGCATCATAGCACTGCAGGTGCACGCCATAGACAACAAGGCGGACGAGGGCAAGACCGTGGCATGGCGCGACATACGCATATGCACTGAGGACGTGGAGAAATATCTCACACCAGAAGACCGCACCCCGCAAGCCAACTGCATAGACAACACCCTGTCGCCGCAGGAGGAGAAGGCTGGCTGGAAGCTGCTGTGGGACGGCAAGACAACCAACGGATGGCGCGGAGCCAAACTCGACGCATTCCCCGACAAAGGATGGAAGATAGAGGACGGAGTGCTCAAGGTGCTGGCTGCCGACGGTGGAGAGTCGTCAAACGGAGGTGACATCGTCACCACCGACACGTACGACAGCTTCATACTTACCGTCGACTTCAAGATAACAGAGGGCGCAAACAGCGGCATAAAATACTTCGTGGACCCGGAAGCCAACAAAGGCGAGGGCTCTGCCATAGGCTGCGAGTTCCAGATTCTCGACGACCTGCGCCACCCGGACGCCAAGCTCGGAGTGAAAGGCAACCGCAAGCTCGGCTCGCTCTACGACCTCATACCCGCTCCGGAGAAGAAGCCTTTCGACATCAACAGCTTCAACACAGCCATGGTGATTGTAAGAGGCAAGCACGTGGAGCACTGGCTCAACGGAGTGAAACTGCTGGAGTACGAGCGCGACAACCAGATGTGGAACGCACTCGTGGCATACAGCAAGTACAAGAACTGGAAGAACTTCGGCAACCACAAGCGCGGCAACATCCTGCTTCAGGACCACGGCAACGAGGTGTGGTTCAAGAACGTGAAGATAAAGCCTCTGAAGATGAAGAGGATAGACAGGCGTCCCCGTCGCTGAAAAACAGCCAAGGTCTGTCCTCCACACTAAACAACACCGACAGACCTTTACATATAACGGCAGGCGACAACAGCCGAACGTCATAACATATACAGACATGAGCATCCCCCGGTGGCAGTGAAACAAGATACTGGCACCGGGGATTTTTATATAAAAAAAAGAATTATCCGGCTAAAGATATAAATGCCATAAACACATGAAAAACAGATAATATATGTACCGAATCCTTTATTATCAGGAACAGGTAGATATATAATATAAAAAACACAAGACATTATTTATATCATTCCATACATTTATTACATATCACCATATACTTTATTTATACTTTTGCATGAGGACCGAACTCAATAATTGAAGACCCTTAATAAAGAACGAACAATCCGCAAGAATCATAATATGTCACAGAAGATTCATAAAAAAACAACATGGAGGTTGATGTGCCTTGCTCTCATACTGACAGCAGCAGCAACAATTATGTGCCTGTCATCATGCGACAGGGAACAGAAATTCAAAATAGGAGTTTCTCTTTTTCATAAATATTCATGGCGTGAGAAGCTTTGTGATGAGATGAGATACACTTCATTCAAATATAGCAATGTGGTTCTTGACATAGCATCTGCAGAGAACGATGGCGCGCGGCAAGCCAGACAAATCAAGAAAATGATAGACAACGGTATAAATCTAATAATTGTATCACCAATACCAGACCCTCGTGTAACTGCCATTTTGGACAAAGCCTACGACAGTGGCATCCCAATAATAGCCGTTGACAACAGACAGGTTATAAAGCGATACACCGCATATATAGGAGCGGACAATAACAAAATAGGGGAACAAGTCGCCGATTATGTCAGTGAAATACTAAACAACAAGGGCAACATCGTTGAAATAATGGGAAAGAAAGGCGACATCCCGACAATAGAACGCAGCAGCAGCTTCCTCAGAGTATTGAAGAAACATCCGGACATGCATATAGTTGGCAGTGAATATTGCAACTGGAGATACCAGGAGGCAATTCCGTGTCTTGAGAGATTATTCAACGAAAACAAGAAAGTGGACCTTGTATTCTTTCATTCGGACGGTATGGTGCCAGACATTAGCATTATATCCAAACTACGCGAAAAGAACCCGCAACTGAAGCTGGTCAGCATAGACGCCCTTTCAAAGGAACCATTCGGACTGCAAAAAATAAAGGACGGTATACTCACGGCTTCGTTTGTATATCCGACACGTGGCGACATGGTGCTCGACCTCGCCATAAACATACTTAAAGGAAAGCAATACACGAGAGAGACAATACTTCCCACCGGAGTTGTTGACAGTAGCAACCTGCAAACGATACTGCAACAATATATAGAGATAAACAGTCTGGATTCACAGATAAGCCAGATGCAGGAAGACATGAAGATAATGTATAACTCCAGAAAACAACAGAGAATGGCTGTATGGATGCTATGCATAATAATAATAACTATCTTTTCGGCTCTCATAATATCATATATACAACTGAAAAAAATAAGAAGGCTCAAAGCTTCTCTGCATATACAACTTGACAAACAGAAAGAGCAGACCCTTATGCTGAAGGAAAACAATATAGCTCTGAAAAACAAAAACCAGAGAATAGCAAGAGAGGCTGAGATAAAGATGAACTTCTTCACAAACATAAGCCATGAAATAAGAACTCCATTAACCCTTGTAATGGGACCGGTGGAGGAACTCATGAACGTAAGCACGCTTTCTGACAGACAGAAAAAGAATCTTCTTACTCTCGCAAGCCATAATCTGTCGTTACTACACGAGCTTGTCAACGAAGTATTGGATCTCCAGAAACTACAAAACAGAATGATGAAACTGAAACTTGTCCATTTTGATTTGGCTAAAGCCATAAATGATTGGGCAGAAAACTTCAGGCATATGGAGATAGAGCGGCAAGTAACACTATCCATACCTTCATCGGTGCATCCTATATGGATTGAGGCTGACAGAATAAAAATGACAAGCATATTTGTGAACCTTGTAGGAAACGCATTCAAATTCACAAAGCCAGGAGGAATCATAAGAGTTACCGTAAATGTGGACAAATCGAATCCGTCTGAACTGCAGTTCTGTGTGAGTGACAACGGCAGAGGTATAAAAAAGATAGATTTGCCACACATCTTCGACACATTTTATCAATCAAGTGACACTCGTGGAGGAACCGGGATAGGTCTCTCTGTAACAAAATCATTCGTAGAAATGCATCACGGAACGATAACCGTGCAAAGCACGGAAGGAGCAGGGACTACATTTGAGATAACAATGCCATTGAGACAGACTAAAATAGAAACCTGTATGACAGCAGAACCGGAAGAGATTGATACAGAAACGAGAAATGAAGATAAGGACACTCGACCGAAAATCTTAATAATAGATGACAACACGGAGATGAGAAATTATATAAGACTCATACTTGGCGACAAATATGTGACCGTAGAAGCTTGCAATGGACTGGAAGGTTACGAGAAAGCACAATCTACTGTACCGGATGTGATAATCTGTGATGTGATGATGCCGGTCATGGACGGACAGGAATTTTGCAGCAAATTGAAATCTACCATATCAGTAAGCCATATTCCGGTCATATTGCTCACAGCAAGAAGTCTTGACGAACATAAGACAGAAGGATATGAGAGCGGTGCGGATTCATATATAACCAAACCGTTTCAGGCAAGACTGTTGCTCTCACGTATCGAGAATCTGCTCGAAAACCGCATACTTCTAAGAAACATATTCGGAAATGATATGGACAACAGATACATCCATAACGACAAGCCGAAAGAAATGGAGTTCTTGAGAAGATTCCGCGACTATATAAAGGAAAATATGTCGGATCAGACTCTGTCTGTAGAACTAATGGCACAACACATGTGCATAAGTAGGGCACAACTGTATTCAAAAATAAAGTCGTTTACAGGAATGTCACCGATAGAACAACTTAAAGCCGCACGACTGATAAAAGCAAAAGAATTGCTGATAACCACAGACATACAAGTGTCCAATATTGGATATGATGTGGGATTCACGTCTCCATCATATTTCACAAAATGCTTCCGTGAGAAATACGGAATGACACCCAACGAATACAGGGCGAAACAAACAAGACAAAACGTCACAACACAAAATGAACAATAAGCAATAAAATATGAATTTACCAAGAACCTTGATGTTATTTATACTGACGGCAGTAATCATGTCCCATGCCGGTGCTTCAGAATACACAGTGGCATCACCCGACGGAGAATTATATGTAACAATATCAGATGATGGAGGAATACTTACTTATAAAGTAATCTACAGCAACAATATAATGCTTTTGCCATCAAGACTCGGACTGAGTACAGATTTTGCAGACATGACGTCAGGGATAAGCATAACAGGAGTAAAAAGAAAATCCATAAACACATCATATACAGTTACGAGAGCAAAACGGTTGAAAACGGACTACCATGCGAATTGCATCGATTTATCATGCAAGGGAAATGACGATTATACCTTCACGTTAACATTTCGCGTCTCAGACAATGACATCTCATTCAGATATTACATTCCGGAGCAGCACGACGGCACAAGAACAGCAAGAATAATGGACGAACATACATTCTTCATGCTGCCACAACATACAAGGACGTTCCTAACGCCTCAGGCTCCTCCCAACACAGGATGGGAAGCGACAAAACCTTCTTATGAAGAAGATTATCAGACAGACATGCCGATGGATGAACCATCAAGATATAATGTCGGATATACTTTCCCATGCCTTTTCAGAACAGAAGATAAAGGATGGATACTCATTAGCGAAACAGGCACAACAGGTGATTACTGCGGATGCAGGCTTAGCGACTACGATTATACCAATGGATATAAGGTGGAGTTTCCACAAAAAGGAGAAAACAATGGAAGCGGAAGCGTACAACCCGCTTTCGGACTGCCAGGAAACACTCCATGGCGTACAATAACTATTGGAAACTCACTAAAACCAATAGTTGAGACAATGGCTCCATATAATAACGTAGAACAACTTTATAAAGCCAAAAAAGAATATAAGACCGGACACTATTCATGGAGCTGGCTGATTTGGCAGGACGCTTCATGCAATTATCCAGACCAGATAAAGTTTATAGACCTCGCATCTGAACTCGGAATGGAATACACACTCATAGATGCGAACTGGGATGAGGGAATAGGACGTGAAAATATAGCCAGACTCTCGGAATATGCGCAGTCTAAGGATGTCGGGCTGTTTTTATGGTACAATTCTAACGGGACTGCAAACAATCCTCCGCAAACGCCACGAAACATAATGAACAATACCGTAAGGCGGAAAAAAGAAATGGAATGGCTTGAGAGAATAGGAGTGAAAGGAATAAAAGTGGATTTCTTAGGAGGAGACAAGCAAGAAACAATGAAATTGTATGAGGATATACTGTCAGATGCAAACGATTACGGACTTATGGTGATATTCCATGGTTGTACGATACCAAGAGGATGGGAACGTATGTATCCTAATTATATGGGAAGCGAAGCTTGCCTTGCATCCGAAAACGTATATTTTCAAGAAAAGCATTCCGTCAGCGAAGCATTCGAGATGACATTACATCCTTTCTGCAGAAACGCAATAGGAAGTTTCGACTGGGGTGGGGTGATACTCAACAAATACATGAGCCATGACAATAACAGCCGTCATCAGAGATACACATCAGATACTTTTGAGATAGCCACTGCTATAACCAATCAGTCCGGAATAAACTGTATAGCCGTAACTCCAAACATAATGGGAAATATACCTCAGTTTGAAAAAGAAATTATAAGAAAACTGCCAACCTCATGGGACGAGACACTGTTTATAGACGGATTTCCAGGGAAATATGCCGTCATCGCACGCAGAAATGCAGACAAATGGTATATAGCAGGCATCAACGGAACAGAAAAGCCCATGAGATTAGACCTATACCTGCCTATGTTTTCAGGTAAACGCGCCAGTTGTATGATTGACAAAAAACTGAAAAAGGGACAAATAATACCCGACGCCGAAATTAAAAATATAACAATACCCAATGACGGAAAAATAAGAATGACTCTTCAGGGACGTGGAGGATTCATCATGATGCAATAAAACCAATTACACGGAAGAAACATATCCGATTACAGTTATTCTTCCTATGTGCATCAACAATATGCGATAAATATGATATTCAACATAAAACATATATAATGCAATGAAAAAGACCACAGCACTAATTATCTTAATGACAGTAGTAATCAACGTCGTAGCCAACGACTATAAGAAGTATAATAATGAATTATGGAGGGGAAATAATTTCTGTGCAAGTAATGGCTCATTCTGTACTTACGCAGTTCCAGAAGAATATCCTTTCATTGAAGGCACACCGGTGTTCAATGTCTCTATAAATGACAAAGCATATGTAGGGCTGTACAATGATTTCAACTATTGGAACGGAAATGTTTGCTTCGGATATTTTGATTTTAAAGAAGGGACCCATCCGACTATAACAATAACAACTGATACAGACATAAATGATTTTGAACTTTTACCTCACAACGCAGATATAAGTCATGTTGAAAAAGACAGACGTCATGTTTCCTTCAACATCAACAAGCCCAACCAGAATATCACTCTCGTAATAAATGGGAACTATAAAGGAAACGTGTTACATCTGTTCTGTAACAGAATGGAAAAACAGCCGGTGCCGTCTGACAAATATAATAAGGTAACACATTACGATAAACAATCGCAAACATACTTCTTCGGACCCGGTTACTGGAATCTGAAAAAAATACCAGGATGCAACGGAAGCATATCCATAAAGGGTAAACAGAAAATATACGTAGCACCCGGTGCTGTCATAAATGGACAACTAAGAATTACCGAATCTAACAAAGGTGTTGAATGCGCGAGAATCTTCGGACACGGAATGGTCATGAATGACAAAGAAACCGGACTTAATAGCCTGAGTGTTGAATACTCTGAAGGAGGGCATGTTGAGGGAATCCTTGTACACACTCACAGAAAACATTGCTGGCAAACCGTATTCTCTAATTGCTCGAACATAAAAGTGAATGATATGAAGATTGTATGCACACGATACGCATCAACCGACGGTATTGACATTATAGCAAGCAATAACTGCAGTTTTGACAATGTTTTCGTAAGAAGCTCTGACGACTGTGTGGCGATAAAAGGATTGGGAAACTTGCCTCCGGTGAAAAGCAAGCCTCAGTCTGGTCTTGAATTTAAGCGTATGCAACTCTGGAACGACTGCAACAACGCATTCGGGATAGGTGCAGAGACACGGGCTGCATATTTCAGCGACATAAGTCTGACAGACAGCGAGATTCTCTTTTCATATGATGACCCGGAATTTCACGAACACCTGGACGAAAGATCCGCTATGAACATCTGTTCACTTCATGGCACTTTCTTCCATAACATAAAATTCGAAAACATATACGTAAACCGTTGCGAACGTCTGATTGCAATGGGATTCAAAAGTAGTTTCTGGTTCGGTGCACTACAAGGAGACCAGAGCACAGACGGTGAGATAAGCGGAATAACTTTCCGTAACATATACAGTCCATACGACTCTGGCTCAGGCATTGCCAATAAAATATGGCTATACGGATGGTACAGTCCGGGAACTCCGACAAAATATATCCATGACATAAATTTTGACAATGTTGTGATATGTGGTAAAAAAATAAACAGCGATAAAGACCCTAATATAATAACGACAAACAAGGCTGTTGACAAACGTCTGGTATATAATATGACATTCAACTGACAAGAAAAAACATACACCAAATATTCATTTATCATGTAAACAAAGAGAATGATGCTACACGAAACGACAGGATGAAAACAATGAAATGAAGAGATAATAACCGTGTATTGTCATGCGATTCTGAAATATATTGCGGAGTCAGTATGAAACAATACAAAAATTACAGCATACAAGCTATTTCTTACATTCAAAGGATTCTTCTATTAATAAATTTGCATTTATAAAAGCACACACATATTTTATGAAAAAGACATTATTATTCTTAGTTGTCGAGATTATCATATCAGTATCGTCCATAGCGCAAGACTTCAAAAGTTTCAACAACACTCTATGGAAAGGCACGGACTATCAGGCGACAGACAGTTCTCTGATAACATACTCCGTACCTGAAGAATATCCTTACACACAACTTAAACCTACCTTCAATGTGTCTGTTGATGACGTGTCTTACATAGGACTGTACAATGACAAGAACTTCTGGAACGGAAATGTGCAATTCGGATATATAGACTTTACGGAAAACAGGAAACCGTACGTCACCATTGCTTCGGAAAAGAAGATAAACAGTTTTGAAATACTGCCGCATGACGCTGACATAAGTGACATTGAGCAGACTTCAAGATACGTCAGGTTCAAGATTAACAAACCTCAACAGAACATAACAATTGTATTCAACGGAAGCTATAAAGGCGACATCCTGCATCTGTTCTGCAACAAAGTCGAGCCGAAACCGCAACTGACACGATTCTACAACAATAGGACTCACTATGACAGCCGCCTTGGAATATATTATTTCGGTCCTGGATATTGGGATTTGAACAACATCTCTACATTCGGCGGAAAACTGACTGTAAGCGGCAACAGAAAAGTATGGATTGAGGGAGGAGCCGTTGTTCTTGGACAAATAAATTTAAGCGGTTCTGTTACAGGAGATGACTGTGCGAAAATATACGGACACGGAATAATAATGACTTCAGCAGAAACCGGAGGTAACAGCCTGAACATGTCGTGGACTGATGCTGGAAAAGTCGACGGTATCATTGTGTTCACCCACGGACATAGTGCCTGGCAAACAACTTTCACCGAATGCAAGAACATCAATGTAAGCAATATTAAAATAATCGGCACAAAATACGCCTCTACCGATGGGATGGATCTTACACGTTGCATAAACTGCACGTTCGATAACATATTCGTGCGCTCATGCGATGATGCGGTTGCCATAAAGGGACTTTACGACGAGAACATACCAATATCAGAATGTCCTCCAAACACCGGACTCACATTCAACAGAATGCAACTCTGGAACGACGGCAACAACGCATTCGGCATTGGTGCCGAAACACGTGCCTCGGAGTTCAGCAACATTAAGCTCACCAACAGCGAGATTCTGTTTTCATATGATGATCCTTATTATCATGAAAGACTGGACGAACGGTCTGCCATGAATATATGTGCGCTTCATGGCACTTACTTCCATGATATCACATTCGAAAACATATACGTGAACCGGTGTGAGCGGCTCATCGGTATGGGATTCAAAGAAAGTTTCTGGTTCGGCTCTATACAGGGTGATCAAAGTACTGACGGCGGAATAAGAAACGTAACATTCAAAAACATATCATGCCCGAACACATCACAGTCTGCAATAGCGAACAGTATACGACTTTATGGATGGGAAAAAGTAGGGACTCCGTCCAAGACCATAAGTGACATAACCTTTGACCATGTATCAATCGAGGGACAATACGTAAGTTCCATATCAGACAGACACATCGATATCAGCAGTCATGACATGGAAAAAGGACTTGTCAAGGGACTCATGTTCGCACCTATACAAACATCAATAAAAAACACATCATTCAAAGATTCTGACATTCAGAACGGAATATATAACATAAACGGAACTAAAACACAAAAGGCGGCAAAAGGCATCTATATAAAAAATGGAAGGAAATACATAAACAGATAAGCCTGCCTACAAGAATATTTGTGAAAACAAACATGTTAAGACAAAACTTATACTGTTCAAGCTGTTTGTTACACCCACTCTATTGATGTTTAAATAAATTTGCGACATAAGTAAAACACCGACAATCCGAAGACATAAGACATCATTAATCAAGACAAGAAACAAAAACTAATCCTATTCATATAAAAATTTACTCAACTAATAAATGATAATTTTATGAAAAAGAAAAAAATGATCTACATTATTACTGCAATACTTACTATGTGTGCAAGTAATTTGTATGCCTTTGAAGGAGGAAACGGTTCAGCCGACTCCCCTTATCTCGTAGCTACAGCCCAAGATCTCCAGAACATCAAAGACGAGCCAACGGCATGTTACAGACTGGTAGAAAACATTGACCTTACTGACTTTGCATGGAGTACGTTTGATTTTTCAGGAACACTTGACGGGGACGGTCACGAAATATCGTATCTCACCATACCTGCAGGCGGTAACGGGGTTGGACTTTTCGGAAACTTTGACAGACCTGGTGTGATAAGAAATCTCACCTTACGTAACTTCGACATAGTGTGCGGCAACTGGGCTGGATGTCTTGTATCAACTTCAGGCAACTGGGAAGATAAAAAAAGTGGAGGTACAATAGAAAATTGCCGTGCCATAGACTGCAACATCAGCGGAGGTGAATGTATAGGCATATTCGCAGGAACCACCGGAGGGCTTACTGTAAGAAACTGCGCCGCATTCAACTGCAATGTCACAGGCACTGCCAACGTAGGAGGAATAATAGGTGACAGTGAGAAGAATGCCGGCTGGGAATATGGCGTATACGACTGCGTGTTCCTCGGTTCCATCAAGGCTTCCGGAGAAAATACCGGAGGTATATGCGGATTCATCAACACCACGACAGGTTTGAAAATAGAAAACTGCGTGACATATGGAGACATAACATCCACCGGACGAATAAGCGGAGGCATCTGTGGTGGCACCAACTGGAACACCGACAAATGCACTATAAACAACTGCTCTTCGTATATGAACATAACAAGCGACATGGTCGGAGGCATCATCGGCAAATCATTCGGACTTAAGATGAACAACTGTTATGCTACAGGCGTTCTCAAAGCAAAGAAACCTGCCAATCCCGCAGACGACGTATGGAGCGGAGGTCTCGTTGCGAGAAGCCTGAACAGTTCTGACGTAAACGACTGTTATTTCTCCGGAACAATAACAGCTGATGACGGAGCATATGCAGGAGGACTTTTCGGACAGAAAAACGCTGCGACAATGTCAAAATTATATTACAATACGGAAGGAGCGGCAACACCATTCGCTGATGGGGCTGATCCAAGTTCTTTCGACATATACGGACTCACGGCAACGCAGATGAAAGAAATTTCTAATTTCTCTTTTTCTGATATGAGTAAATGGACAGGCACAGACGGTGATATGACTCCATATCTGGCAACACAGGCGGCACCGGTGAAAATTAACACATGCGATATGAGCGGAATAGACGGAACGTGCGGTACAGATGTTGAGGAAATCACAATAATTGACGAAAGCTACTACTTCACCCTTGATGTACCTATTACAATAAATAACGGAACGTTTAAGGCAGAATTCCCTAACGACGAAGTGTTGGACGGAGAACGACTGGTTGTAATTGCAAAAGGTAAAGACACGATGTGGTCACCGGCTGTAAAGGCTGTTGTAGAAAAAGTGACAACTGGAATAACAAAAATAGAACAAGAAAAAGATAAAAAACAAAGCAACGCTATATACAACATGCAAGGAGTAAGAATCACTCGACCAGCGAAAGGACTCTACATCACAAACGGCAAAAAATATATCGCAAGATAATAAATGAACAACTGTATTGTGTTATGAACTGAACTGTTATCACAAATAAGTCGTTATACTTCATTCGCTTTTTGTAATGCTGTCATACATATTGGTTTCTAATATGTAAACACAGTTAAGAGGAAGAGGTATGAAGGTCAGACAGCCATATGTAAGTGTATAACGGTCTAACGGCTTATTTGTGATTATACTAAACTCTAAATAAAGGCAGTTTCCAAAAATAACATAAACCGCCTCACTAACCTCTTATAATAAAAAAATCAAACCGATACACATGGAAAGAAAAAAGACTTTTCCGGCATTTTTCAAATACATGACCTTAGTTTTAGTATGTTTCGCCACTACATATTCCATGGCTGCAACAAAAGCACACTACAATGCATTTTCACCTTCATGCACGCTACAGTCTGATGACGGCAGGATACTGAAAGGTCATGTGACTGACGAAATGGGACAGCCCATGATAGGTGTTGTTGTGAACACTGAGAACAACATGTTAAAAACCCTTACAGACATAGACGGTAATTTTGAAATAAAGGTTTATGACAATACCGTGCTCATTCTGACATTTATAGGATATAAAACAGAAAAAATATCCGTAAGCAACAGACAGGAGATAAATGTCAGCATGCAGCCGGTAAGTGCCACGATAGACAATGTCGTTGTAATAGGATATGGCACGGCAAAGAAAGAATCGCTTACATCGGCAATATCAACATTAGACTCAAAAGACATAGCACGTTCATCGGCTGTCAACACTTCAGGTGCCATTGCAGGTAAGATTGCCGGTGTGAACTCACGTCAGTCACAGGGAAGACCGGGAGATGTCACAGACATAGTGATAAGAAACATGGGAGCTCCTTTATACGTGGTTGACGGAATGCAAGTAGACGCAGGACAATTCAACAATATTGATTTTAACGATATAGAAAGCATATCCGTACTGAAAGACGCTTCAGCGGCAATATATGGAGTAAGGGCTGGCAACGGTGTTATAGTAGTGACTACGAAATCCGGACGGAGAAAAACGAGCAGCACCATAAACGTAAACGGATACACCGGCATTCAGTCAATGTTCAGATACCCTGACGGAGCAGACGCCGCTACATGGGTAAGGGCGAAAGCCCAGTCTGCGACTATTCTTAAACAGACAAATCCGTATACTCCGGAAGATCTGCAGAAATATTATGATGGAACGGAAAAAGGTTACAGGAACTTCAACTGGAAGAAGTTCATCTTCGATACAGCTCCGCAGAATTACATTGAAATAAACTCTACAGGAGGTTCAGAGCGTATGAGTTACTATGCTGCCATGAGTCATGTGAAACAGGAGTCCATCGTAAGAAACTATGGACACTTCGAACGCACTAACCTACAACTCAATGTCAATGCCGATATAGCAAAGAACCTTACCTTCGGCATGAAAATAAACGGACGTGTTGAGAATACCCATCATGTGGCGTTCAATTCTTATCTTTCGGGAAACGATGCATATTGGACCGCATTCTACGCATCTCTCAACAACGAGCCAATAATGAGACCTTACGCCAACGATAATCCTAAATATCCTGCCGTATGCCGCGGAATATACACAAACTTCGCTAATCTCACATATGAAAGGGCTGGCACAGATAAAGACAGTTGGAGAATTTTTCAAGGAAGCCTCAATCTGGAATGGGAACCTTTAAAAGACCTCAAACTCAAAGGCATAATCAACTATATGGTCGGAGCACGGCGACACAACATGAGAGCCAAAGGCTATTCGCTGTACGGATATGATGAAGCCACTGATACATACTATGAGGCCATACGCTCAAACTCTGGACTCATACAAAGAGACTACATGAATGAAGAACTGATAAACGGACAGTTGAGTGCCAACTACAACACTACAATAGCCGTAAAACACAAGATAAGCGCATTCATAGGAGCGGAGAATTATCTCAATTCTTATCCAAATCTCACAATACAGAGCAAACCGGAAACTGATGCTGTAAAACTTCTGGACAAGAACGATGTCACACTGATGAACGATGTGGGCGACGAAAAAAGTGCACGTGTAGGATTCATGGGACGTTTCAACTACAGCTATGCAGACAGATATATATTGGAATTCTCCGCACGATACGATGGTTCATGGAAATTTCCGCCAAACCACAGATGGGGATTCTTTCCTTCTATATCAGGAGGATGGCGCATGTCCGAGGAACCGCTTTGGCAGAAGCTTGACTTACAGAAATACATACAATATATGAAGATAAGGCTATCATGGGGCATTCTCGGAGATGACAACATAAGCGGATACAATGCCAACAGCTGGCGAAGGGGATATAACTACGGAACAACGGGAGCCGTGATGGACGGAGCATATATCACAGGGGCTTCCGTAAGATCGCTTCCAATAACAAACATATCGTGGATAAAGGCTCACATGCTTGATGTGGGAATAGACTTCGGATTGCTTGACAACAGACTCACGGGAACATTCGATTTCTTCCGTAGAGAACGGAAAGGCTTGCCGGCAGGACGTTATGACGTAAGGCTGCCTGGAGAAGTAGGATTCTCACTGCCAAGTGAAAACCTCAACTCAGACCTTGTCAAAGGTTTTGACGCTTCGGTGAAATGGACAGAAAGAAAACATGACTTCTCTTATTCTGTAAGCGGCAACATAACATTGGCAAGAAGATACAACTGGAACCAGTACAAACCTACATTCGGAAACTCAAGAGACTACTACGTTTACAACGCCCGTCACAGGCTCGCAGGAGCAGCATGGGGACTCGTCTGTATAGGACAGTTCCGCACATGGGAAGAAATAGCTGAATATCCTGTCAATATCGACGGCAAGGGCAACAGCACGCTGCGTCCGGGAGACCTCATATACAAAGACACCAATAAAGACGGAATAATAACAGATGATGACCAGCAGGCGGTAAGTGTGCTGGGGTATGAAGACAGAAACACTCCTATAATTAATTTTGGAATGAGTCTTTCATTGGAATGGAAAGGTATGGATTTCGCCGCTGATTTTGCAGGAGCAGCAAAGGTCACACACATATTTAATTGGGAACAACGGTTTCCTTTCCATTCTGGCAACTCGCCCATGAATATGCTTGCCGACCAATGGAGACTCTCCGACCCGTTCGACGCCGGCAGTGAGATAATACCGGGACATTATCCTACTAACATTGTAGGAAACGCCGGACACTCGAACTACAGATTCAGCACGTTCTGGATGAAAGACGTGAACTACATCAAGCTGCGCAACCTTGAGATAGGATACACGCTTCCAAGACAATGGACGGCAAAATTAGGCATAAAGCGCATGAGAATATACACACTCATGCAGAATCTGTTCTCTATAGACAATCTCGGGTATTACAACATCGACCCTGAGACAGCCTCTACAGCCGGATTCGACTATCCGACTATGAGAATTATAAACTTTGGTTTCAATCTGACATTCTAAAAACAGCATTATAATGAATATAAAATATATATTAAAGGGATTTATAATTGCCGTCGTTTCAGCAATCGCCATTTCATGTGACGACTTCCTGAACAGAAGTTCTTCCACCATATTCAGCGATGAGGAGATATTCAAAGACGCATCGATGATAAAATCAGTGCTCGCAGGATTCTACGCCGGACTTGACTACGAACCTACATGGAGCAGTCCGCAAGGATTCGGACTTCTTGACGAGGCGACACAATATGAGGGAAAGACCGACACAAAATATGGCTACACACTATGGAGAGCATATCCTTACACCGCCATACGCAACATAAACATCTTCATAAAGAATCTTTCTGACACGAAAGTACTTACTGAGGAAGAGAAAAAACAGTATATTGCAGAAATGAAAGTATTGCGGGCATGGCATTACTTCTGTATGGCACGTTCTTTGGGTGGAATGCCCATCGTAGGCGACACTGTATACAACATCACCGATAATGTCGGGGGCATGAGACTTCCGCGCAGTACGGAAGCCGGAATATACGACTATGTAATATCTGAATGCACAAATGCGGCAAACGTGCTCTCTGCAGAGACCGGCGCAGCCAATCATTGCACAAGAGTAAACAAATGGGTGGCTCTTGCACTTAAGGCAAGAGCAGCCATATATGCGGGAAGCATAGCAAAATACAATAATCTTGTTACACCGCAGATAAAAACATCCGGAATGGAAGTGGGAATACCTGCCGGTATGGCAGAGAAGTACTACAGAACAGCGAAGGAAGCCGCATGGGAAATAATAAACTCAAAAAAATACGGTCTATACAATAAGGAATACGACAAGGCTTACAATTTCTACAAAGCCATGATCGACAAGAACAACAATCCTGAGATAATATGGGCGAAGGACTATCTTTATCCCAATGCGGTAAACTCGTGGTCGGTAAATGCCGTACCCACTGCCGTGTCGCTCACTCTGACAAACAACGAGATAACGCCTCTGCTCAATCTGGTGGAAAGCTATGAAAGACTTGACGGAAGCGACCCGGAAATAAAAACAAAACAGATTAACGGTGATTATGTGTTCTACGACTCACCGGAAGAACCTTTCAGAAACAGAGACCCAAGACTACACGGCACCATAATTTGCCCGGGAGACATGTTCCTCAACACAAAAATAGTGTATCAGGCGGGACAAATGCAGCAACAGGGGAAAAAGTGGAAGAAAATTGTAAAATCCGTAGGGACAAATGACGCCGACGGAGACATAATAACATCGTTGAACGGTCCGGAGGAAACAGGAGGAGCATGGTGGAGCAACAAGACTGGATTCAACTTCTGCAAATTCGTGGAGACAAACGCTGAGAACCGTAATCCTTCACACGGAGGAGAGACTTGGACCATAAGGTTCAGATATGCCGAGGTCCTACTCATATATGCTGAGGCTTGTCTGGAACTCCACGAGGAAAGCGAAGGACTGCCTTATCTCAATCAAGTCAGAGACAGAGCCGGTGTGCCACGTATTGACTCATACGACATAAAAACAATCGAACATGAACGAAGGGTGGAGTTTCCACTCGAGAACCAGCGTTTCTGGGATATGAAAAGATGGCGCAGGGCACACATGGTATGGGACGGTACGTCAGACTCTTCCATACAATGGGGACTGTTCCCATATCACATAAAAGACAGACGGAGCAAACACAACGGGAAGTGGGTATTTGAGAAGATACCAAGCGTATCGATGCCTAAGGCACGCACTTTCGAGCTTGCCAACTACTACAGTTTCATAGATGACAACATGCTCAAGAACAACCCCAAACTCGTCAAGAACCCTTATCAGTAATTATAACATAAAAAAGACATTATGAAATTTACAGAATATTGCTTATCATTTGTTGTAATAACATTTCTCATTACATCACTCACGTCGTGCGAAGCCGACAACATGGACGCGCCGGACTGCCATTTGACAGGGAAGATTGTATATAAAGGACAGCCCATTGGAGTGGAATGCGAATCGGGTAGTGACAATTCTGTCACTACCACCATGATTGAACTGTGGCAGGACGGATTCGGAGCATCGTCAGCACAACGTGTTAATGTTGCGCAGAACGGTTCGTTTTCCACTTATGTGTATGCCGGTAAATGTCGGCTTATTACCAAAAAAGGAGTAGGTCCGTGGCTTGACGGTGATACTGTCAGCGTTAACGTAAAAGGCAATACGAATATTGAGTATGAGGTAACTCCTTACTTCACTGTCTCGAACGAACATTATTCACTGTCCGCCGACAGTATCCTGACTGTAAGGTTCTGTGTGGAAAAAATAGTAACTGATGCGATAATAAAGAATGCCGGTGTTGTTATAAACAATACAAGATTCGTTGACCTCACATACAACAGGACAAGCATAAAAAACACTCCGCAACCGGGTGAGCTGACATACACCATAGACCTGCGTTCATTAAAAGAGAATATACATCTTTACGCACGCGTGTTCGTTATTGCAGAGGGTGCCGACGCTGCCGCATATTCAGTAGAACCTTATATGATATGGTAACATTACATTAAGGCATTCATGCATGGTGGAGAACTTACGTTTTCCACCATGCTGTATGTATGACAACTCTTTTGCTGGCATAACACATATACAAATACATGTGAAAAAGAATACATATAAATACAAATAGCTGGTCTGTGCGTATTATTGCATATACGAAAAAAAAACGGTAAAGCATGATATGACAATATTTTTATATACCTTTGTGGAGATGAGCTGCACTCGGGCAAACAAGAGCAAGCTCTTTTGCCGCTCGTTTGCATTATCTTTGTGAATAACATAACAATCTGGACTTTTATATATTATACACTTTATATACTATGAGAATAAAAACGACATTTATCATGTTTGCCTTATCATGTGCGGCGACAAACGCACAGGTAAGACTGAGCCCGCTCTTCACCGACAACATGGTGATGCAGCAGAGGACCGACGCTCCTATATGGGGCACATGCGAGGCTGGCAGGACGGTAAGCGTCACCACATCGTGGAACAGGCGCAAATACGATACTGTGGCTGGCAACGACGGGAAATGGAAGGTGAAGGTCGCCACGCCCAAGGCAGGCGGACCTTACGAGATAACAGTAAGCGACGGCACTCCGGTGACGCTGCGCAATGTCATGATAGGGGAGGTATGGCTGTGTTCGGGACAGTCAAACATGGATATGCCCGTCAACGGATGGGGACAGGTGAACAACTATGAGGCTGAGGTGAAAGCCGCCGGTCACCCTGACATCCGTCTGCTGCGCGTGGACAACATCATGGCTATGCAGCCGCAGCAGAGCTTCACGGCAATGAACGGCGGATGGCAGGTATGCTCGCCGGAGGTAATAGCTCCTTTCTCTGCCGTAGCCTATTTCTTCGGCAGGTACATAGAGAAATACCGCGACGTGCCGGTGGGACTGATACAGTCGAGCTGGGGAGGCACTCCCGCCGAGGCATGGACCAGCGGCGAGTCACTCACTGAGATGCCCGAGTTCCGAGGAGAGGTGGAACGCATAGGCTCCATGCCGGACAACAAGGAGGAGCGCGCGGCAATATACAAGGATGAGCTTGCCGGATGGTTCGACAAGCTTAACGGCAACGACCCGGAGTTCAAGGACGGACGGTTCGCTTATTTCGCCGCATCCTACGACGACTCGGGATGGGACGACACTCCGGTGCCGGGATACATAACCGACAGCAAGTATGGGGCGTTCGACGGAATGATAATCTACCGCAGGGTGGTAGACATTCCCGAGACCATCGCCGGAAAGGGTCTCACCCTCTGTCTGGGCAAGGTGGACGACGACGACATGACGTTCTTCAACGACGTTATGATAGGCAGCACCACCGGTCCGGGCGAGACGAGGGAGTACAAAATACCGGCAGGAGCGGTGAAAGCCGGCAAGGCGGTGATAACGGTGAGGAGCATCGACAGCGGAGGACTGGCTGGAATAACGGGCTACGACGACCGTGAATGCCGACTCACGGCTGATGACGGCACAACGATAAGTCTCAACGGAACGTGGAAGACACGGATGGCGGCTCCTCTGAGCTCGCTCTCCTCCAAGCCGCGCGACCCCGTGAGCGACCCTAAGAACGCATGCGTGCTCTACAACGCGATGATAAATCCGCTCGTGGGATATGCCATCAAGGGTGCCATATGGTATCAGGGAGAGGACAACTCCAACCGTGCGTGGCAGTACCGCGACCTCATGCCGCTCATGATAGAGGACTGGAGGCAGAAGTGGGGCTACGACTTCCCGTTCTTCATGGTGCAGCTCGCCAACTTCATGCAGCGTCACGACCAGCCCACCGAATCGCGTTGGGCAGAGCTGCGCGAGGCTCAGCAGATGACTGCCGACAGACTCTCAGGGTGCGGAATGGCGTGCATAATAGACATAGGAGAGGCTGGCGACATCCATCCGCGCAACAAGCAGGACGTGGGGCACAGGCTTGCGCTGCTGGCACGGCAGAAAGTGTATGGTGAGAAAGTGGAGGCTTCGGGACCGGCATACCGCGACTGCCGCATAGAGAAGAACACCATCAGAATATTCTTCGACCACACTGCAAAAGGTCTCGCCATAAGCGACGGACAACAGCTCAAGGGATTCGCCATAGCCGGACCCGACCACCGGTTCCACTGGGCGGACGCTGTGATAGACGGCAACACGGTGGTTGTGTCCTCCCCGGAAGTGAGACACCCCGTGGCTGTGCGCTATGCATGGGCGGACAACCCTGAGTGTAACCTCACAAACAGCACCGGTCTGCCGGCTGTGCCTTTCCGCACCGACGACTGGAAGGGTCTCACCTACGGCAACACGTCATACTGACCTTACGCACAACGGTGGACTTTCGCCGTGCGGCAATATAAAAATAAAAAAAGGAATGCGACGGGACGCTTTGCCCGTAACATTCCTTTTTTTTCATGTATTTGCATTTATCAGCAATCATAATTTACCTGTCGCGTATGATATCATGGCATATCCCATCAATAATTATGACGGCGCGAGCCATGTAGAGACGCAAAATCTTGCGTCTCACGAGCAAGGTGTGCGATATATATACTCCATATAATTACTCACGAAATTTGCATTTATCACTCGTGAGACGCAAAGTCTTGCGTCTCTACTGTCAGCGTATAACATTACAGTGTACTTCACTGATAAATTACCGATGCAACAGTTTCATTGGCTGCTGTGGACGTAACACATCTGCAACTTTTCTTGACGATGCTTTAACGTTGGCAGTTACGATGGCACGTATATCGTTTGAGGCAGCTCCAATCAGGAAATTTCCCTTCCCGCCATTCACTTTCCATGATGATTCCGTGGCGTCAAAAGAAGCCAGATCTAAAGTTGTCACAGTAAGTTTAAGTATTTCACTTTCACCGGGCTTCAATGTCTTTGTCTTCGCATAAGCCTTCAGTTCAATTTCAGGCTTGTTCAACTGTTTGCTTTCAGGGTCGTTGTAGTAGAGTTGCACAATCTCCTTGCCTTCTGCCTTCCCGGTATTTGTAACCTTAACGCTCACCTCATACGTATCGCCTTTTTGTGTTATCGCAGCGTCGCTATACGCAAATGTGGTGTAGCTCATACCATATCCGAACGGATAAGACACAGGTTTGTCGAACGAGCTGAAATAACGATATCCCACAAACACATCCTCCTCATAGTTGGTATAGTCATAATCTTTGCGAACGTGTTTAAGTGTGCCGTGGTCAGTAATATTAAAATCAGGCTCCTGATTTATTGGGAAGTTGTCTGACGATGCATTGTCGGCATATCCTATAGGCCACGTCATGGTAAGTTTTCCGGAAGGCGACACTTTACCAGTGAGTACGTCTGCCACACTGTTTCCACCCTCCTGTCCAGCCTGCCATGCACAAAGTATGGCGTCAGGCTTTTCCTTCCACGAAGCCGTCTCTATAACACCTCCAATGTTCAGCAGCACAATCACTTTCTTACCGGCAGCGTGATACGCCTCGCACACGTCGTCAATCAGCTTGTGCTCATTAAAAGAAAGACTGAAATCGGTTGTCTTGCGATCCACAAACTCGCCTGACAGACGTCCTATTGTGACAATTGCCGCATCGGTGCTTTCAGCTTTTTGTTTCAGCATGCCGCTCTCAAATGTAAGTTCATCCGGCAGTGGTGCGGGCAGGAATCTGGCAAAAGGCTTGCCGTCGTTGGCATGCGCCAGCAGTTCTTTTTGATTCTTTATATATTTGGTGTACGACAAAGCCAAGTCTTCGTCGATGACCATGTCCGCATTCTTCAATCCGTCTACAAGAGACACGACATAGGCATGGTTCACGTTGCCCGACCCTGTGCCACCCGCAATAAAGTCGTAAGAGGTGCAACCGAACAGAGTCACATGTTTCACGTCTTCAGCCAATGGAAGCGTGTTTGAGTTGTTCTTAAGTAAAACCATACCCTCGGCAGCACTCTGGCGCGTAATGGCGGCATGTGCCTTCAGGTCTGGTTTATTTGTGGCTTTGTAGCCATTGAAACGCGGTGTTTTCTCAATAAGCTTCATCACGCGGCGCACACTTGTGTCAAGATATGCCTCAGACAGCTTCTTGCTTTTTATGGCATGCACTATATCGTTGAACTGCTGATCGCGTCCCGGTTGCAGCATGTCATTGCCTGCGGCTATCTGTCTGGCACCGTCGCTGCCGCCAAACCAGTCGGTCATCACCGTGCCGTCAAATCCCCATTCGTCGCGTAAGACGGTTTGCAGCAGCTCACGGTTTTCTGAAGTATATATGCCGTTAAGATAATTGTATGATGTCATCACCGTCCAAGGCTGCGACTCCTTCACAGCAATCTCAAACGGCTTGAGATAAATTTCACGCAGAGCACGTTGCGATATGCAAGCGTTGTTGTTCATGCGGTTCGTCTCCTGATTGTTTGCGCAGAAGTGTTTGATGCTTGTGCCCACTCCATTTGACTGGACACCGCGCACATAAGCAGCCGCAGTCTTGCCAGCCACAAGAGGGTCTTCCGAGTAATATTCAAAGTTGCGTCCGCACAGCGCGTTGCGCTGTATATTAAGTGCCGGTGCCAACAACACGTCGACACCGTATGATTTAACTTCCTCGCCAATGGCTTTCCCCACCTGTTCTATCAGAGGTATATTCCATGTAGACGCCAGCAGCGTACCGATAGGAAAATGCGTGCAATAATAAGTGGCATTGTCGTTGGGGCGCGTTGCGTCGATACGCAGACCTGCAGGTCCGTCGGCAAGAACGATGGCGGGAATGCCCAACGAGTCGAGAGGATAGGTGGTTCCCGCAGCTCCAGGAACCAGACTTTGCGTGGAGCCTATCACCGCATTGTTTCCCGATAATCCTTTCATACCCGTTCCAATGACAAAATGCGCTTTGTCTTCCACCGACATCCTGGCTATTGTGTCCTCAAAGTCGATGTGTTTCATCTCTGACGAGCATCCTGCCATAACGATAGCTGTGGCGATAAGAATGATGTTGTTTTTTGATTTCATGTCGTTACATTAATTTTTTCTTGACCTGTTATTTCATTACATCGTATGAAGGCTTATAAGTATGAAATGAAAACAGAGGGTGCACCGTATGAAACAACATGTCATCTTGCACACCCTCTTTTCCTCTATCCCATAACAATCATACCTTTACAAATTATTATCAGAATATGTATATCCGCGAATGTCACATACACCTGACGACCGTCGGCAGACGCCTGTTTCGTTAACAATTTTATGTTAATCGCGAGACTGACGCCGCATCGGACAACAAACTGATTTCCAATGTGTTGTGAAACGTGCTTTTCGGCCGTCCGAAACAGCCCGTTCCAGCTTCCGAAACAGGCTGTTCCGCAACTCAAAAAAGTCCGTTCCAAGTCACGGCATGGCACATACCGTAAAACCGGATACAGGAGAACTTCTTCAGTTGCATATAAGCAAGTATGGTCAGAATGCGGATATTCATATTTTAGAAATTAAAGCCTACGCCGAACTCTACAGTGAACGGACGTATGTATGTGCCGGTCATCACTGTGCCGTATTTGGATTTTGCCTCGTCTCCTGTCATAAGGTCGGTACCCGATATGGAACCTTTAGCAAAGCGCTGGTTCAGCAGATTGACAACATTCACATATGCGTTGATATGCTTGTTGAACTTGTATCCCAGACGGGCGAATGTCTCCCAGTGAGGCTCGAACGACAGTGTGTTGGACAGGTTGGCATACTGCTTGCCGAAGTAACGGGCGTGCAGCTGCAGTTCCGCCTTTCTATATGTGAACGTTGGGTCGAACTCAAGCAAGAACTTGGAAATGCCTGTTACGTTGCTGCTGTTGAAATCGAAGTTGCGTGTTGTGCCGTCGGTGAAGTTCAACTTGCCATTATAATTGCCGTACTTGGGGTCCTGCAAGGTCATAAGGAAATGCATGCGGAACCAATCTACCGGATTGAATATTATGTCAGTTGTCCAGCCGATAGTCTTCACATCATATTTTACGGCAGTGCGTGCAGTAGCGTTGGTTTGCGGATTGGTGAAGTTGGAGTTCGCGCTATAGTTGCTCTTTGAAATATACGACACTTTCGATACAATGCTCAGCATCGGATGATTATAGTAGATACCACCTGATACCATCGGTGTCTTGGACTGTTTAAGGTGCGGGTTCTTACCGGTGTTGTAGTTGCCCAGGATGCCTCCCACTTCCGTGTACATGGCGTCAGCCTGTAATCCGAAGTGTCGTGTGGTCTTCCACACTGCGCTCACAGCAGCTGTCTTGTTGAAGAAGTTATCCTTTATGGGTTCTGTCTCGCCCAAGAGCGTGCCATTCTCTCTGTTGGCAAGAGGCATATATTTACCACGCAGAATCTGATATTCAAGACGTACTCCCGCCTTTAGCTGGAAAGTGGGGCATATGTCCCATGTGTCTTTTAAGATAAGAGCCGTCTTGTTCATGTTGCCCTTGTGGTATTCCATAAAACTGTTGAATCCGTAGAAGCCGTCAACATAGCCGTCTGTTCCTCCTGTGGGCACCACAATGCGCGGATTGTTCTCTACAGAATGATGGAAGTTTGACACCTCTGTAGCATACCGGTCAATGTGGTAGAATAGTTCTTGTATTCCCACAGACCAAGTATGGTTGCCATCTTTACGTCCCAGTTTGGCTTGTGTGATCCATGTGTAAATAGGAGTGCGGCGTGTGTTCATATACAATGCTTTCTGAACATATCTGCCAGAGTATGGCGTTCCGTCCAAATACTGATAGTTTCCGTCTGATTCAGCTACGCCAGACATTACCGGAGACGCGATACCTACGTTTGAGCGGCGGAAACGGGTAGACAAGTCTAACTTCAAGCCATTGCTGAATGTGTTGTTCCACAAAATGTCGAAGGCGTGCGATTCTGAGCGGTATTCGTTCACGAGATTCACCTTCTTCATCTCGCCAGTGAAGGCGTCTTTCATTGTGATGACGTCTGTGTTTATGAGATAGTTGTCTGTACCGATGTTAAATCCGTCGTACTTGTCAATGGATCCACCTTCTCCATAAATATAAGGTGCATAGTAACTGTTCTGCAGTGTCTTCACATTGCCGTAGCGATAGAACAATGTAACACTGCCTTTACCAAAGTTTGAAGCATAGTCCTTAGTCAATCCCAATTTAAACATTTTGGCATCGTCGGCATAATATTTCTTTACTCCCGGGGCATCAAACGTGCCGGGGTCAAGGCTGAGGTATCCGCCTGCCACATATTTCCATCCTTTTCCCATCGGGCCGCTTACACATGCCGTGGCTCTCATCAGTCCGAAATGGTTGCCGGAAAGATTTCCTTTAATCTTCAATTTGTCTGTACCTCGGTTGTCTATGGTGGTAGCCGTATATCCTACGGTTCCGCCATCAACAGCAGAATCTGTGATTCCCATCAGCCCTCCTCCGACGACAGTGGCGTCTTGACGCCACACCGTGGTAGGCATTTCCGGCCAGAAGTGGTAGCTCACAGGCATGCCGTTTTGGAAGATGTTTGTACCTCCAACGCTTGCCGGCAGACCGACATTAATCTCGCGCGGTCCGACATTGTTTTGCGCGTTCAGCATCACGTTTCGCTCATTATTCTCACCTGTCTTAACCTTAACGGTGTCTGTACGTTGAACTTTTTGTGCCTGCATGTTCAAACAGCATGCCAATGACATAGCTGAAAGAAGGATTGTCTGTTTTGCTTTCATGAATTGGGTTGTTTTAGTTATTTTCAAATATACTGCCGCAAAGTTAGCCACAATGTTACGGGCGGTCATTCTTTATAGGTCAAACACATTTCGAAAACCCCGAAATACGATTTTGTTTTTATACATTTTCTTTTGTTTTTGAGTAAAAAGCCTTTTGAAAAGAAAAATACGGAGACGAGGCGTTAATAACAATGTATTTTTTCGTTACTTTTGTTGCCAAACCCCAACATGTATGAAGAAAAAAACTTTGGCTTTATTACTAACCTTACAGTGCATCCTGCTGCTTGTCTTTTTTATAGATCCTGCGAAATGGGAAACCGACAAGAAGAAGCAGGTGATAGGAACGATGAGAGAAAGCGAGACTCTTTCTGACCGCAGCGTCACTGCCTTTTGTGAGGCAGACAAGCAAAACATGTGGATAGGCACAGCCGACGGTTTGAATGTATATACCGGACAGAAGTTCATACAGCTCACATGCCAGCCGGACGACTCAGCCACCATCCCAGACAACCATATAAAAAGTCTTGTACGTGACAATAATGGAACAGTATGGGTGGGTACTCCAAACGGAGTCGCCCAACATCTTGGATGGTTTCGCTTCAAACGTTACGCAGTGCCATATACAGTGAATGGCGTTTATCAACTTGTAGAATATGGCAATCGTGGCATGATAGCCAACAACGGAGCGGATGCCTATATTATAAAAGGTGGAACAGTGAAGTTTTTTTACCACTTCTCGCAAGACAATGTTCAAAGCAACTACATTTTTCCTGACCGTAAAGGTGGTTATTGGACGGTAGAACCACATGTCATTAAACATTTTGATGATAATGGACGCCTGACAGAGCCTGTCGTTCATAGTAAATCGAATGTGGCATACTCAAGCCAGATGGGTGACACCGTTTGGATAAGCCAGAGCCGGTGGCTCACAGCCATCGACTTGAAGAACAACCGCATCATCTACCGCACGAAAGAACGTTTGCCAATCATTGCCACATCGCTCTATGCCAAAGATTCCGACCATGTCTATCTGAACAGCTCTTTTCATGGATTATATCTCTTCAAGGTTAGCACCGGACAATTGAGCAAGGTTTCGGATACCGACTTGCATCTGCATCATAAAGATGTGACAATATCAACACTTTATGGCGACAAAAGCCAAAATATGTGGATAGGGTTTAATGACGGCGGATTCCAGATACTTTCACCCACGACCATGATATTCGAGCAGTTTAACAACACAGCACTGAATAATTCCACCACCGGAAAAAATGTGTCGATTATAGACGTTGTCGGACAAAACGTTATAGGAAGCACAGAAGACGAGATATTCTGCTTTAACGCCACCTACAATACCATACATAAATATTTGTATAAAGACATTTTCAGCGACAGCCCTTATTACAGGCAAACGCTTAGCGATGTGGTGCGGATGAGCGACACTCAGGCATGGCTCATCTCAAATGTGCGCGTGCTGTCATGCAATGTTATTGACGGTCGTATCGATGTGTTAAACCGTGTATTCAGCCCCAAGAACATAGGTCCGTTGCTCGGAAAAGGTTGTCGTGTGGCTGGCAGTGATGTTGTGGTTACGAGTGACAGTCCTTATCTGCTTCGTTGCCGCTTTGGTTCCACATCATGCGACTCCATTGCCGTTAGGAACAAAATGTACAGTCATAACAGCCGGTTACTAAGTTTGCCGGATGGTCGCGTGCTTATTGTCATGAAAGGACTCAACATGGCAATATACAGTCCAACTACTGATAAAGTTGTGCCTTATGCAACTGCCAAACCATCTGGATTTGATAATGCGGATCCTGAGGCTGTGTGCATAGACAGTAAACATAATGTGTGGATAGGAACACGCCATAACGGCTTGGTGCGTCTGTTCATGGATAAACACATGGTGGAGCGTGTGGAAGATGTACAGCTCGACAACGTCACGGACATTCACGATGATGGCAGCGGACAGCTGTGGATATGTTCGCACGATGATATGGTGGCATATAACCCTACGACCCGAGACGTTAACTTCGGCTATAATCTGTCATCACTCGACGACACCCGCCGCACACTCTTCTATCGCAACATATGCCAGATAAAAGGCAGCAAGACTCTGGTATTCGGAACCACACGCGGATGCTTCATGTTGCCTCTTGGCGTTAAGAACAAAAATAAGCCGGTGCTTGCCATACGTGATATAGATATATACAATACAGAAGGCATTCATAAAGGCATTAACTCAGATTTCTCAAACAACACCAATATAACCCTTCCGCACGATGAGAACCAACTGACATTTACATTTGGCAGCACCAATTTGGGCAACCGCGAGCGCAAGGTCTATCAGTATCGGCTTGATGGTTACGACCGAGACTGGTCTGTCCCGTCAACAAACACGTCGGCACACTATGCACATCTCGCGCCAGGAACATATACATTCAGAGTGCGTATGGAACACACCATGCATGGTGGCGATGCTCAAGAATGCAGTGCGAAGGTAATCATTAAGTCTTCGTTCTGGCTCTCGTGGGCAGCACTCTATTTCTACATTGCGTGCATCGCGTTCATCGTCTATCGTTTCCAAATTACATATCTGAATGCACAGCGCAACAGGTTGCGCGTACAGCAGTTGATAAACGAGCGTCGGCGCGACAAACGCACCAACGAGATGAACATGAATTTCTTTGCCAACATCTCGCACGAGTTCCGTAATCCGCTCACCCTTATTGCAGGTCCGCTGGTCATGCTTAAAAGCGATGATTCGCTGCCGCGCTCGGTGCGGAAAACACTCAACTCGGTGTGCGTCAGCGTGAACCGCATGCTGGTACTCATAGACCAGATGCTCGACTTCAACAAGCTGGAAGTCGACGCCCTGCGTCTTGGTGTTGCGGAATATGATGCAGTGAGAGAGTTGTATACTCTCACACAGGTTTTTGCCGATACGGCTCGCCTTCGGCATATTGAGGTAACTGTCCGGTGTCACGAACAAAACCTGTATGTATGGATGGACCGCGACAAGTTTGAGAAGATTATGAGCAATCTGCTTACCAATGCCCTCAAGCACACTCCGGATGGCGGACAGATAGAAATAAAGATGGACAAGATGGAACCGGACAGGCTGCGCGTGAGCGTGTTTAACAACGGTCCGCATATTGATGCCGATAAACTCGAAAACATTTTCAAACGTTATTATCAGATAAAAGGAATATCTTCATCCCACCGGTATGGCTGGGGTACAGGTCTTGGACTGTATTATGTCAAACGCCTCGTAGGCTTGCACCATGGAGAGATAAAGGTAGAAAACGTTTCCACCGGTGGAGTAGTATTTGCCTTTGCCATACCTGTCGGTGCTTCTGCATACAGCACCGACGAACATATAACCAAAGATGACGGATTGATGCAGATACCAACCGAAACTGACACCGATATTACCGACTGCAAGGTTGAACAGAATAGTAGTGACGTGAACGCGACAGTGGCAAAACCGGTGGTGCTCATCGTTGATGACGATACTGCCGTAGCGCAATACGTGCGCAGCCTCTTCGGCGACGAATATGTTGTGGTGAACAAATATTCGGCAGAGTCGGTACTTGAAAATATCGCTGACATCAAGCCTGACATAATCCTTAGCGATGTCATAATGGGCGAGATGAACGGCTACGACCTATGCCGACATCTGAAGTCAGACCTCATGACCTGTCACATACCGGTGATACTTATCACAGCTAAGTCTAATGTAAACGAACAGATAGAGGGTTTGGACTGTGGTGCCAACGCATACGTCACAAAACCATTCGACCCACGCTATCTGAGGGCTCTGGTAAGCAGCATGCTGCATAATGTCACATTGCTGCGTAAAAAACTGGGCGAGGGAGATAACGTCGAAACAGTGACTGAAGATTTGGCATATAAGGACCGTCAGTTTCTCGACAGACTGTATGAACTGATGGAGCAACACATCTCTGACCAGAATCTGAATGTGTCCACCATCAGCAAAGAACTGCTCATCAGTCATTCAAAATTCAACTATAAACTGAAGGAACTAACAGGGGAGACCCCTGGCAACCTATTCCGCAAGTTTAAACTCAACAAGGCAGCCCGCATGCTGCGGGAGGGAAAGTATAATGTGTCTGAGGTGGCATACTCAACAGGCTTCGGCACTGTGAGCTATTTTTCGGTAGCATTCAAGAAACAGTTTGGAGTGTCGCCGAGCGAGTATCGTTAACATGGCTGTACCTTATTATGCTGATAATTACTTAACATATTTGAGTCTTTTTGATTGTGAGACGCAAGATTTTGCATCTCATGAACAAGGGCTACGCAGCAAATGGTACCGATTTATATAAAAACGAAAATATTTTCATAAAATAGAAATGCATGCAATAAATTATCAGAAACAGTATGCATTATATATAAAGTAAGAAACAATGGAAAATGATACTTTTGCGACAAGTAAATTGAAATAAAAACCTAATAAAATGAACAGAGCATTCACAAAATTATTATTGCCGTCTACTGCCTTGACGGGCATGGCTGCCCAGATGCAGGCTCAACGGCTACAGACCGAAGAGCGTCCCAACATTCTATACATCATGTGTGACGACCATGCCATGCAAGCCATCAGCGCATATGGCAGTGCCATGTCGCAGCTTGCTCCAACGCCTAATATCGACCGTCTGGCGCGGCGTGGCATGCTCTTCCGCAACTGTTTCGTAGAGAACTCGCTGTCGGCTCCAAGCCGCGCATGTCTTATAACAGGTCTTTACAGTCACCAGAACGGACAGCGTCAGCTTGCTGAAGGAATAGACACGACGAAGACGTTTTTCACCGAACTCTTGCAGAAAGCCGGATATCAGACCGGATTAGTGGGTAAATGGCACCTGATGTGCGAGCCTAAAGGATTCGACTATTACCATGTTCTCGACGATCAGGGAAAATACTACAACCCCACATTCTGCTCGACAGGACATTACAAACAATACAAACAAGAACACGGATATGCCACATCGCTCATTACACAGCATGCCATAGAGTTTCTTGACCACCGCGACAAGTCCAAGCCATTCTGCCTTATGGTACATCATAAGGCTCCGCATCGCAACTGGATGCCGGACACTAAAAACATAGGCAGATATGACAAAGTGCAGTTTCCCTTGCCCAATACTTTCTATGATGACTATTCCACAAGAGGCACCGCCGCACACACACAGAAGATGAGCGTCATTGACGACATGGAAATGATACAGGATCTGAAAGTACCGGAACTGCTTGATCCGAATAGTATTGAAAGCAAAACTTCGTATAACGCCCTTATGGGCGAGTTGTCGCGTCTCGACCAACAGCAGCGTGCCGCTTATGATGAATACTATATTCCTCGTAACAGACGTTTCATGGAAGCTCATCTCACAGGTAAAGAATTGGCTGAATGGAAATACCAGAACTATGTGCGCGACTATATGGCTGTCATCGCGTCGGTTGACGAAAGCGTAGGACAGCTTCTCGACTATCTTGAAGAACATAATCTCGACAACAATACTATCGTGGTTTATACTTCCGATCAAGGATTCTATATGGGCGAGCACGGATGGTTTGACAAGCGTTTCATGTATGAGGAGTCCATGCACACACCGCTCATAGTGTCATATCCGGGACACATAAAGGCTGGCGTTGAAAATACCGACCTTGTGCAGAACATTGATTTCGCGCCTACCTTCCTGTCATTGGCTGGAGTTAAAAAACCGGAACAAATGACAGGCAGGTCACTTGAGCCGCTGTTCGGTGGCAACAGACCGGACAACTGGCGAAAGAGCTTGTATTACCACTATTACGATTATCCGACTTTCCATCTCGTGCGCAAGCATGACGGTGTGCGTACCGACCGCTACAAACTCATTCATTTTTACGGCAAGGGCGGTGAACAAGGGGCAAAAGAAAACAAATATCAGATGATACCGGGCACTCGGGAGAACATGATGTACAACTACCTGAGACAAGCCAACTATTTTACATCCGACACGGCAACCGTTGATTATTATGAGCTTTACGACATGCAGGCAGATCCTCATGAACTGAACAACATCTATGGCAAACCTGAGTCAAAGAGAATATTCAAGACCCTGAAAAAACAACTCGATGACTATCGTAAGTCGCTTAGGATAGACGAATATTAATCAATAACAATATACCATCACAATTATGAACACACTCAATCCTTTCGCAAGGCCACTTTACGTGATGCTAAAACCCGTCGGCGCGTCGTGCAACCTGAGGTGCAAATACTGCTATTATCTTGAAAAGGCAAACCTTTATAAGAACACACCTACGCGTGTTTTGAGTGAGAAGATGCTTGAGCAGTTTACCAAAGAATACATTGAGGCGCAGACCATGAGTCAGGTGCTCTTTACGTGGCATGGCGGAGAGACCCTCATGCGTCCATTGTCTTTCTTTCGCAAGGCTGTTGAACTGCAAAAAAAATATGCCGGAGGCAGACGCATCGACAATACCATACAAACCAATGGCACACTGCTTACAGACGAGTGGTGTGAGTTTCTGCACGAAAACCACTGGCTCGTAGGTGTCTCTATTGACGGACCGCAGGAGTTTCACGATGAGTATCGCCGCACGGCTACGAACGCCCCGTCGTGGGTGAAAGTGATGCGTGGCATACAGCTGTTAAACAAACATAATGTGGAATGGAACGCCATGGCTGTTGTCAACGACTTCAATGCCGACTATCCGCTCGAATTCTATCATTTCTTTAAAGATAACGGTTGTAAATATATACAAATAACACCTGTCGTTGAACGAATTGTCAATCATGATGATGGAAGACATCTGGCAACTCTTACAGATAGCGACGACGCACCGCTGGCAGACTTCTCCGTAACGCCAGAACAGTGGGGACGATTCTTGTGCGCCATATTCGACGAGTGGGTGCGTAATGATGTGGGCAATACCTATGTAGAGTTGTTCGACTGCATTCTTGCAAACTGGGTGGGCGAGCAGCCGGGCATTTGTGTATATGCAAAGGAGTGCGGACACGCCGGAGTGATGGAGTTTAACGGTGATGTCTATTCGTGCGACCACTTTGTGTTCCCCGCATACCGTCTTGGAAACATTCGTGAGAAAACTGTCACCGAGATGCTGTATGGCGAACAGCAAAAGCAGTTCAGTAAACTGAAAAGGCAGTCGCTGCCCAAAGAGTGTCGGGAGTGTAAATGGATGTTCGCCTGCAACGGTGAATGTCCCAAGAACCGTTTTATAAAAGATCGCTACGGAAACCCCGGAAAAAACTATCTTTGCGAGGGCTACCGCATGTTCTTCGAGCATGCGGCACCCTATATGGACTTTATGAAGAACGAATACATTAACCGTCGTCCGCCGTCAAACGTCATGCGTCATGTTGACGAGATTGAGCGCAATCGCGACCGGACTGAGTATGTTGATTTTTCGGTTGTAGAACAGTAAAATAACAGAAGATGAATAAAGCTATGAGAAAACTGATGTATTTAATAGCATTTACACTATACACTGCCTACGGCTATGCGCAGCAAGGACCGATGGCTGTCACACGATACGGTGTGCTTGAAGGTGTCTGCGAGTCGGGTATAAATGTTTTTAAAGGTGTGCCTTTTGCAGCACCGCCGGTAGGAGAGAACAGATGGCGCGCGCCGCAACCGTTACAGCCGTGGCAAGGCGTGCGTAACGCAAAGAAGTTCGGTGACGACCCCATGCAGGGCAATCCGTTTGGTGATATGGGTTTTGATGCCGAAAAGAAAAGTGAAGACTGTCTGTATCTTAACGTGTGGACACCATCGAAGACCATGACCGACCGCCTGCCGGTCGTTATCTATTTCAATGGCGGCGGGCTTATTGCCGGATCTGGAAGCGAGCCTCGCTATTCCGGACGACAGATGGCACGACACGGCATTGTAGCCGTAACGGCAAACTATAGGGAGGGCATATTCGGATTCTTTGCGCATCCGCAACTGTCGGAAGAAACCATCTATAAAGGTTCGGGTAACTATGGCTTTATGGATCAGGCGGCAGCCATCAGGTGGGTGTATGAAAACATTGACGCTTTTGGAGGCGACCCCAAGCAAATAACCATAGTTGGAGAGTCGGCAGGATCGGTGTCGGTGAGCGCGCTCCTTGTGTCACCCCTTACGCGCGGTATGATAGCGCGTGCCATGGCTTCCTCAGGATCTGTTTGTGGCAGAAAGACACTCTCGCTGAAGGAAGCGGAGATGCAAGGCGTAGCAAAACTGAAGAAAATGGGCATAAAAGACATTTCCGAAGCACGGAAGATGAGTGCTGAAGAATTGTTGGAAAAGACCTCTGACGGTGGTTTTGCAAACTACTGTGTAGACGGACGATTCTTTACTGAAGACCCTACAGAGGCTTATCTTAAAGGACATCAGCAAAAGGTGCCGCTTCTTGTGGGACGCAACAGCATGGAGATGACTCCACAGGTCTATCTTGCAGGAAAGAAACCTACACTGGAAAACCTCCGTCAAGTGCTTGAGAGTGTTTTTGGTGATAAAACCGATGAGGCTATGCGTCTCTATGGTATCAAGACCGACCGCGACGTGCTGGGCAAGCCCGGTGTTGATTTTGCCTCAGACCGATTTATTGCCTATGGCACATGGCTCTTTGGATATCTGCATGCCAAAACCTCATGTAAGCCCGTCTATCGCTATTGTTTCACCCGTCCTCGTCCGGAGATGCGTCACAAGGGATTGGTGGCAGGACTGGCTGGTGGAGTGCAACATATAAATGATGAGAAGGAAGACAATATTGTAAGCATTGCCGAAAATGGAGTTTTTAAAGGTGCTGTTCACTCAGCCGACATTGAATATGCCATGGGCACACTTCCCACAAACCGCGTATACGACTGGCAACCTGAGGATTATCGAGTGTCAGACCAGTTTATCAACTATTACGCCAATTTCATTAAGACGGGTGACCCTAACGGATTGGGACTGGCAAACTGGACCTCCATCACAGGCAAGGAGCAGCCCACGCAACTCATCATTGATGTCGACTCGTATGAAATATACGATTCCGCCTTTGAAAAGCGCAACCTTTTCTTAATGACTGTAGGAGGCTTTGCAAACCGATAATCGGCGGAGATTAAATAAATATGTAAATCAATCAGACAAGAATTATATAAATGATAAATAAGCTGTATAACCAACATTAATATGAGTAGATGTTCAAAATTAACTGCCATCATATTGTGTGCTGTTCATGATATGCATTTCAAAGTCCGAAGATGGAGTGTAACGGGCTACACGACCGATGAGACTTTGGAATGCAGTCCTGAACAGCGCACATGATAATGGCATAGATATAGATAACATATGATTATTTTATAATATCGTTCAATTTTGAACAGATACTTATAAAACAGGCAATCCGGCTACATGGCAAGCTGCAGCATTGCCTGTAAATATATATTGCCGATGACAGCGGGCGTTTTTCAAATAAAAACAAATAGTAAATTTTTTAATATATTCTTTTGTTTGTCGCCACCGGTGTTGTTTTTATATGCATACATCATATTTAAGAGTAACTTACTGAACCTTAATATTATGGAACATTGTTTATGTTATTTCCAAAATGAAAAACATAAATATTTACATAAAAACAAAACCTTTGTTAGATGAAAAAACAAGGCGTTTGCACGCAAGAAAAAGCAGGTATCGGGAGGTTGGAGTAATTTTACGGCAAATAAACAAAACAACAAATTATTAACAATTTAAATTTATTCCTACTATGGACAAAAGACTTCTAACACTTCCGTTGCTTGCAACCGTAGGCTGTATGTCTCATGCGCAGACCGACCCCAACCACCCCAACATCGTGTTCATATTGGCGGACGATATGGGATTCTCCGGCATACATGCATACGGCGGCAACCAGATTCCTTCGCCGAACATCGATTTTCTGGCGGACAACGGTGTGGTGTGCGACAACTTCCGCGCCACTCCGCTTAGCTCCACCACGCGCGTGTGTCTGATGACGGGCTGCTACCAGCAGCGTGCCGGACTCAATCACATCTACTCGGAGGTAGACCCTATGGACGGTCTCGATCCGGCTACACATCCTTCGTTTGCGGGTTTGCTGCGCGACGCAGGCTATCGCACGGGACTCATCGGCAAGTGGCACCTCGGACAAGACATCAAGTTCAATCCGCTGAACCACGGATGGGATGTGTGGCACGGATACACCATGGGAAACATCGACTTCCAGTCACACTACAACACCATTCACGAAATAGACTGGTGGGACGGAAAGGAGCGTAAGGACGAGCCGGGATATGTCACGTATCTTATAAACAAACACTCGGTGAACTTCATAAAAGAGTCGGTGAAAGAGAAGAAACCTTTCTTCCTCATGGTGTCCGAAAACGCCGTGCACGTGCCTATGCAAGGTCCCAACGACCCTCCTCTGCGCACGGATGACACCTGTCCTTACCGCAACGACGAGAACATGACCGACCAGGAGTACCGCCGCGTATATCAGGATATGGTTCAAGCCATGGACGAGGGTGTAGGACAAATCATACGCACACTGCGCGAACAGGGAGTGCTCGACAATACAATAATAATATATACATCAGACAACGGAGGTGAGAAAGTGGCTGCAGAGAAATATCCGGGAAACAACGGATACTTCCGTGGATGGAAGGGCGGCGCCTACGAGGGTGGATGCCGCGTGCCTGCCATATTCTATTATCCGAAGGCGTGGGGACACCGAAAGACTTCAGAACCGATGCACTGCATCGACTTCATGCCCACTTTCCTCGACATGTGTAACGTTGACAATCCCCGCAAGGTTGACGGTGTGTCGATGCTTCCAACTCTTGAGAAGAACCTGCCCATGCCACAGCGCAAACTCTATTCTGCCGAGACGGGATTCATGACCGTCACCGACGGTGACTGGAAATGTGTGTGGGGCAAGAACAACAAGATAGAACTGTTCAATCTTATGACCGACCGCAACGAGGAGCACGACCTCTCGGCAATGTATCCCGAACGAGTCGAGGGCTATAAGAAGGATATGCTCGACTGGTGGGCAGACTGTACCAAGGGCACCAGACTTGAAGGACGCACCACATGGAACTCCGGATGGGTGGTTGAACTTATAGAGAAACTGGCTAAAGAAGGCAAGACGCTGCAAGACCTTCCGTTCTTCCAGCAGGCTGCCGGAAAAACCGTAATGAATCCTGTAAAAAAGAACAGCAGGAAAAAGGCTAAGAAATAATACTGCAATATTAAGCCTTACCTGTCGTCAGACAGATGAACCTGCTTTATTATTCTGCAATAAGCTCTTCATCCGTCCTACGTGCTTCTATCATATGTATTTTTTCCTGACATTTCGGAAATGTGCCTGGAAACATCCGGAAAAATGGAAATGAAACGTCGGTTAAAGTACGGAAGATGGATGAAGAGCCTATAAACAAATGTGATGCGGTGAACCATCACTATTATAATGTACGGCGCGAGCCTTGTAGAGACGCAAAATCTTGCACTGGTGTCCCAAGAAAAAATTAACATTCATCTGTAATGGATTGATAATCAGAATAAATTTATCAATAAAGTTTGTCGGAGGATTTTGAAAATACATTTTATTGTCTATATTGGCGTAACTGACAAAATGTTACCAATATGCCACAAAACGCTTACATCTTCAACCAACTGCATTCGCTTTTGCCGCGTGACCATTTCGAGTATCTTGTAAAGAAATATGACGGTAACGCCTATATAAAAAAATACAGTTGCTGGAACCATTTTCTTGTAATGTTATGGGCACAGCTTTCCGGCCGTGAGAGTCTGCGCGATATAGAAAGCAGCCTCCGTGCCCATCGTGATAAACTTTACCGTCTGGGTATGGGAATGGACATTTCACGAAACAACATTTCTTATGCTAACGCAACACGTGAAGTCGCGATATTCAGGGAATTCGCACAAAGGGTGATGGACATGTCCTTTGGACATATCAAGGCTGACGTGTCGCTGCTCTCCAGTCTGTAGGAAGGATGCCGTCTGTCGGGGTTCTTCGCGGTTGACTCGTCGACGGTCTATCTGAACCGCGATAGGTTCGGATGGAGCGTCCCGCAGAAAGACAGGGGAGGCGTCAAGCTCCACACACTGTATGACATATTACGGGAAATACCCGCCATGTGTCTTATAACCGGTCATGAGGAGCGCGACCAGACATTCATGGAAGACTATCCTTACCGCAGAGGCGGCATGTACGTCTTTGACAAGGCTTACGTCAAGACATCATGCCTGAGGAGAATCGATGAGGTGCCGGCTTTCTTCGTCGTCAGGAGAAAGCGCGGAATGGCATATTCCGTCTTGAGCGAACAAGCCGGTATTGAGGCTCCTGTATATGGGGACAAGGAGATACTTTTCACAAACAGATGGGCGGGGAAAGGATATCCCGGCAAGCTCAGACTCGTGCAATATTACAGCAGGGAGAGGAACGAGGTGATGGATTTCCTGACAAACAACTTCATGATACCTGCGGCAATGATAGCTCAGGCATACAGATACAGGTGGAACATCGAGATGTTTTTCAAGTGGATAAAGCAGCATCTGCATATTACCCGCTTCTACGGCACATCAGCAAATGCCGTTTGCATACAGATATATGTCGCAGTTACGGCTTACTGTCTTGTCCTACTAGCCAAGTCATTATACGGATTCGAAGGTACTGCATATGAGATGTTCAGGATTATAAGCGTGTCACTTTTTGAAAGACAGCCGCTTGGAGACATTATTGAGAGATACAAAAAACATACAACCGCAAAAGACACATGTTTTTGGCCATCATTATTTGACTGGGACATTTGACAATTTGATATTTGGAACACACCTGTAACACCGCAAAATCAACTGTTAATTTTTTCTTGGGACACCAGTGCAAAAT
>ERZ780208.162-NODE-162-length-75241-cov-7.907084_pt1 | contig 75241 bp, 79 predicted proteins | sample MGYA00511167_ERZ780208 | MGnify/ENA primary metagenome ERZ780208 (study PRJEB29588, sample SAMEA2159202) | human gut metagenome | biome: human gut; feature: human-associated habitat; material: faeces | place: Denmark | collected 2008/2010 ...
TAACTGTTATAATAATACCATAAACAACACTATTGTTTAAAATTCGGTTTTAGAAGGGTGGCGTTTTCAATGATATCATTTTTTTACACACCTTAGCTCAAATAAGAGAAATAAAAAAATTGAGCGTATTCCGGAAAATCTTATTGGTGTATATATATCATGCAATCATATGTGCTATACTAGTTGCTATATATTTTCGCTTGATAAGCAGGAAGACCAAGTCTGGGTATTTTCAGCACAATGTGCCACTCAATCGAATGATTTTACAAGAATAGAAATTGATAATTGCTGTGTAGAAGATTCTGATATTAAAGCGCTATTCGAAATTCTGAAAAAGAAAAATGACAAAGGCAAAACTTTACTTGAATTTGTAAGAGATTATAAATCTTGTAAGAAATGTAAATTTATAAAGATTTATGATGAAACAACTTATTGCTATAGCTTTTCATACTCAGATTCTACATATGATAGTGCAAGTGTTGAGCCCGATAAAGAAATAATACAATTCTTTTATAAGCTTGCTGATAAATATCATAATAAAGTAGAGTAATATTTGATATTTTCTTAATCAGATTTTAAAGCTTTTAAACAATAATATAAAAATCTTAAAATCCCGCTTTAACTAAAATATAAAAAATGCTATAATTATACGTCAAGGAGTTTGTAAAATGTCTAAAAAGGTTTTGTTTGGTTTTGATTATACCAACAACGAATTTGTAAAAATAATTTTATATTTGTTTGTCGGCGGCAGCGCCGCGCTGATTGAGTGGGCGTTTTTTTACGTTTTCTCGGAAGCGGCGGGCATAAATTATCTGGCGTCGACGGCGTGCGCTTATTTTTTATCAACTTTGTACCATTATTTTATGTGCAACATTCTGGTGTTTACAAGCGGCGTGCGCTATGGCAAAGCCAAAGAAATAAGCCTTGTGTTTTTGGTAAGCGGCATGGGGCTTTTATTTAATCTTATATTAATGTATGTTTTTGTTGGGCTTTTTGCACTGCCGGGGCTGCTTTCAAAAATTGCCGCCACCTGCATTGTGGTGGTATGGAACTATCTGGCGCGCAAAAAGTGGATTTTTTAAGGTGTGATAAAAGTGGAAACCAACGGCGTTGAAATTAAAAATTTAAAAAAGGTTGTTATTATTTACAACCCCAATTCCGGCAAGCAGATTTTTGTGAGCATGCTCTCGAGAGTGCTCAATTTAAAGCGCCGCCTTACGGCGATTATTGGCCCGAACAGGGTGGAGCTTACGGAGCTGCGCGAGTTTAAAAAGCTGACGGACTGGGCCGATAAAATTAAGGGAGAAAAGTACGACTGGGTAATTGTAGCCGGCGGCGATGGTACTTTGCGCGCCATGATTGCCGAGCTTGACCGCAACGGCTATGTGCCGTACATCAGCGTGTTCCCCGCAGGTACGGTAAACCTTGTTGCCAAGGAGTTTGACATGCCTGCAGACCCGGTGCGCTGGATTCAGCGTGTGCGCAAAGGACGCATTAAACCGGTGCGTATCGGCAAGGCCAACGGGCATATCTTTTTAACCGTTGCCGGCATTGGTTTCGATTCCAAAGTTGTGGACAGCGTATCAAGCCTCGAAAAGCGTTTCCTTTCCTCTTTTGCCTATGTTGTGCAAAGCGGCGAGCTGGTGCGCAAGGAGCTTTTGTTGAGCAACTGGCGTTACAGGTTCCGTGTTAAGTTTGACGGCGACCCCGAATGGTACGAGGCTTCTTCCGTTATCATCGGCAAAAGCCGCTATTATGCGGGGCGTTACAGCCTGTTTAAGGGTGCTGCCATTACCAATGATTATTTTGATGTGGCGCTGTTTACCGGCTGCAAGCGTGCGGACTTTTTAAAATATGCCGCCATGATTTTAATGGAATCGCTGGAGGGCGAGCAGGGCGTTATTGTTAAAAAGGCGCATACGCTTACCATTGAGTGCAATGTGGACGGCTTCCCGGCGGAGCTGGACGGCGACGTGGTTACGGCAACGCCGCTTTTAATAGAGATGTATTCCCAAACGGTTAACTTTCTGGCGTAAGGCGGGGCGAAGATGAGAAAACGTTACTGGCTGCTTGTGTTTATGGTTATTGCCTTTGCGGCCGAATATTTTTTGTCGTGGAAATTTTACAGAAGCATAGTGCCTTTCCCGGAAATGGAGTTCTGGTATACCGCAGTAAGCAGCTTTTTGCGCGATGTGCTGCTTTTGGGCGTGGCAGGGCTGTTATACCTGCGCCGCACGCGTATCCGCGACAGGGTGAAGCGTTATTTTCCGGTAGTTGTAACCGGCGTTTTGTACCTTGGCGTAACGGCGTTTATGGTGCATCAGCTGCGGCTGGACGGCGGCGTTGTAACGGCGCTGGCAATACTTGCCGGGCTTAACAACAATATTTTTGCGGTGCTTGTAACTGCCATGTGCTACCACAAATGGGCAGGGCGCACCATGAAAACGGTGTATTTTGCCGTTTATTTTTTGTCGGCAGTTATTGTAATTTTTGACGCCTTTTATTTTTGGCAAACCAGTATGCACGTGCAGAGCGTGCTTTTTGCCAACCTTAATATATATGCCGTTAAGGGCGTGCTGGCAAGCATGGGCGCGCTTAAGCTTGCGCTTATCGCCGCGGGGCTTCTGGCGCTTGTGCTTTTGTTCCGCGTAAACAAGCCCACCAAAAAGAAACCGAACTTTGTGTGGTCGCTGATGTGCGTAGCAGCGTTTTCGCTGGCGCTGAACATTGGCTACATGATGATGGGCAGCCTGAACGGTTATGTAATGAAGGAATACATGGGCATGTGGACGGAGGTTGAAAGCGAAAAAACGCGCGAAGCCTACCGCGATATGCTTACCGTGCCCGTAAACGTAAACTTTTTTGGCAAAATGCTGTTTAATACCGATAAAATCGTCAGCCGCAGCCATATTGAGCAGCGCCCGCTGACGGTGAAGGACGAGCAGGTTTTGCAGGAGCTGGGCATTATGCGCAAGAGCGAAGAAAAGGCGGAGCCGAAAGCAAGCTACGACCGCATTGTAATGCTGGTGCTGGAATCCGTACACCGCGATTACATGCACTATTACAACGAAAACATACCGGCGGAGGCAACGCCTTACCTTGACAGCCTGCTTGAAAAATACCCGCACCTTGACCACTACTATTCTTCGGCAGTGCCTACAACGCAGGGGCTTAACGCAACCTTCCGCTCGCACTTAATTTATGACCCTGACCTGCCGGGCGAAGCGCAGCCTTCTATCTTCCGCAGCGTGCAGCAGGCAGGCTGGCGTGGCATATTTATGAACGCCAGCAGCCAGTATTACAACAACGAGCTGCACGAATACCCCACGCAGTTTGGCATGGCGGAATACTACGCCAAAGAATACCTTGAGGACGCAGGCTACACAGGTGCCAGCGGCTGGGGCTACCATAACGACGTTATGTACGCCGAAGCGCTGAACCTGCTTGAAAAAGGGCAGAAAAATAACGATAAAATGCTGCTTGTTGTTAAAACGCTGGATATGCACCAGCCGTATCCGTACTACGGCACTGCCTACGGCGATATGCCGGAAGGCGTGCGCGACAACAAATACGTTACCGTGCGCGGCATTTACTGGGTAAACCTCACCATTCAAAACTTCTTTAAAGAAGCGTCACGCCGCGGGCTGATGGATGACCGCACGCTGTTTGTAATAACCAGTGACCATAATCCGCACAGCGGCGGCGAATATATGGAACTGGTTACGGATGAACGCTCGCGCCGCAGCATTGCGCCGATACCCTTGATTTTTATAGGCAAAAATTTAGCGCCGTTTGCACTTTTAGACGAAGAACAGTACGCTTCGCAGATTGACCTCGCACCGACGCTTTTGGCCTTGGGCGGCATTACAGTGCCGGAAGAATTTATGGGACGCAACTTTTTGCAGTATGCACCCTTGCCGTATGCGCTGGGCTATTTTGGCGGCAAAGCGTATTATTACAACGAAGATTTTTCGTTTGAGGACAAAATGGACGAGCCGGAGCAGGACCGTTACTGCGATGCGCTTACCAACTATATTATTCATGAATATGCAGACCGCCATTTAAAATATGGCGGGCAGTAAACCAGGTAAAATAAAAATACCCTGCTTTAACGGCAGGGTATTTTGACAAATACGCACGCAGCGTATATAATATTCATGAGATAGCCTGACGGGTAGCAGCGTCGGCTCGTCTCCCTGTATTTTCAGTACTTGAAGAAACGGCCGCACGTTACCTTACGTCAGGCCGTTTTTCATTTCAGCGTTTTATAAACAATGAAATGATGAAAACTATGAGCGAAGCAAAAGCAATCATTAAAGAAAGCGCTTCAAAAACTGTCATAGTATCACCTCCGCTCTTTGCAGAGTGGAGCGGCCGACTCCGTCAGGCAATCTCATAGGCAAAATTATACCACAAAAATATGTTTAATAAAAGCGAACAGCCGGTGGATTTTCACCGGCTGAAATTTTTTGCTGTGGTTTATGTTTGAGGGTGATAGTTTTATTATAAACATATACCATCGGTTTATCGGGAACTATGTAAAAATGATGGAAGTAATTGATAAAAAGTTGAATTCAATCAAAACTAAAACAAATGCAATAAATAATAAATATTGATTAAAACTCAAAAGAATGATATAATTAAAACAGGCAGTAACAGATATTGTGTTTGTAAAGAAGGGGGCGGAAATTATGCTGTTTACTTTTGAGGACGCTTTACAGATTCACCATGCCAAGAGCGAGAAGATTGAGGTTTATAAACTGGCAAATCCGGCGGAAGCGTGGGCCGGTTTTGGCGTAACGGCTATTTGCCCTACTGATGATTTTTACAGTGATGATGAGCTGGTGGCTTTTGATGCTTTCGACCGCACGGCTTACGAAGAAAAAATCAGCAAAGGCCCTTCCGCCCTGCCGGACAAGGCTTTTCCCGTGCTTGTTATTGTAAGGGCAGAACGTGAAGGTTAAGTTAATATGGCATAATAAAAACTCCGCGGCTTTTGCTGCGGAGTTTTGCTGTTGCGCTTAAATTTATTCTGCTTTGGCGGCGTGGCCGTTTAAAAAGTAATCTACTATTATCGAGGTCAGTTCCGTGTTATCCATGGTGCTGTTTATTACGTGGAAGACGCCGTTGGCAATGCCTGCAAACAGGTGGTAGGCGCCAAAAATTGCTTCGGATGTTAATTTGCGCGTCGGGTCGGGCACGGTAAATATCTGCTGCGAATGGGTATATTTTAAATAGCCGCTTTCCTGCCCGTCCTGTAAAATTGCTGCCAGTACGTAAACTTCCTCCCACAAAATTTTGTAGTAGCGCAAAAGGCGTTCTTCTTCCTGCTTGGGCAGCGGGTCGCCGTAAAGGGAGGTTAATATCCAGTTGCCGTTTTCGTCAAAATCGGGGTGTATGCCCTGGTGCGCTGCGTTAAGCTCATACCATACAATCAGCCACAGGCCTTTATTGGTGCGCAGAAATTTTAACATGCAGTTAAGGTAGGCCTGCAGCTTGCCGCGGATATCAGGCTGCTGTGCCGTTAAGGAATGCAGCTCATCCATTAAATGGCTGTGCTTTTCTTCTATCAGCGTGTAAAAAAGGTTATCTTTATTGCCGAAGTATTTATAAAGCGTGCCTTTGCCGGTATCGGCCAGGGCGATTATTTCATCAAGCGTGGCTTTGGTGTAGCCGCGGCGCGAAAAAACATCTTCCGCGGCAATGAGGATACGTTCTTTTTTTGGCAGTGAAGCATCTATGGCAGTCATGGCAGCCTCCGTAAAACAATTTCATCATTAAAATATATTTATAAATTTATACCATTATATCATTTTTGGGCATTATGTGCAATTTGCACGGTTTATCCAAATATTTTGCGGGTATCATCCAAAAAATAAATTTGACTAATGAACTGTATCAATTATAATTATTATAGAGGTAGTATGTGCTTATTTGAGCATGAGAAATATTTTTAAAGAGGCAGGTTAAAGGAGGTTTAATAATGAGCTTAAAAATTTATACCGAGCGCTGCAAAGGCTGCGGCATTTGCGCTGCGTTCTGCCCCAAAAAGGTTCTGGCGGTAAGCGAACTTGAAAAGATTGAAGCTGTTGCGCCCGAAAACTGCATTCAGTGCGGCCAGTGCGAACTGCGCTGCCCGGATTTTGCCATTTTTGTACATAAAGAAGGAGATGAGAAGTAATGTCCAAGGTTTTATTATTGCAAGGCAACCAGGCTGTTGTTGAAGGCGCAATTGCAGCCGGTGTAAAATTCTTTGCGGGTTACCCCATTACTCCTTCCACGGAAGTGGCGGAATCCCTGGCTGAAAAGCTGCCGAAAAACGGCGGCAAATTTATTCAGATGGAAGACGAAATTGCTTCCATGGGCGCTGTTATCGGTGCGTCCTTAACCGGCAAAAAGGTTATGACGGCTACCAGCGGCCCGGGCTTTTCGTTAAAGCAGGAGCTTATCGGTTATGCCTGCGCTGCGGAAATTCCTCTGGTAATTGTTAACGTGCAGCGTGTGGGCCCGTCTACCGGCCAGCCTACCAGCCCTTCCCAGGGTGATGTTATGCAGGCACGCTGGGGTACTCACGGCGACCACTGGCTGATTGCCCTCACTCCTGCAAGCGTTCCCGAATGCTTTGAACTTACTCTGCGCGCTTATGCGCTGAGCGAAAAATACCGTGTGCCGGTAATTCTTTTGATGGATGAAGTTATCGGCCATATGCGCGAAAAAATTGAGCTGCCTGATGATTACAGCGATTTTCCGCAGGCAGAACGCAAACAGCCGGACTGCGCACCGGAGGACTTTAAGGCTTATGCCACGGACGAAAGCCTTGTTCCGGCAATGCCTGCTTTCGGCAGCGGCTACCGCTGGCATGTAACCGGCCTTGTTCATGACGAAACCGGTTTCCCGAAAGGCACCCCGGCAGCTACTCTTGCTGCTGCCAACCGTCAGCGCGCTAAACTTGAAAACAACCTTGACGATATCGTACAAGTTGAAAACTACCGTATGGAAGATGCCGATTTTGCCGTTGTAGCATTTGGCGGCGCAGCCCGTACCGCTTACGAAACGGTTGACATGGCCCGTGCGGAAGGCCTTAAGGTTGGCCTTGTACGCCCGGTTACCATCTGGCCGTTTGCCGAAGCGCAGATGAAGGAACTGGCCGGCAGGGTAAAAGGCATTTTGGTGCATGAGCTGAACTGCGGCCAGTATGTTCACGAAGTTGAACGTGCCGTTAACGGCAAGGTGCCTGTAAGCCTGTACGCAAAATATGATAACGAACCTGCAACTCCGGCCCAGCTTTTGGAAGAAGTTAAAAAAGCTATGGCGGCCCTGTAAGGAAAGGAGACTATATTTATGAATATGGAAGAAATGATCAATAAATATTTCCGTCCGGGCCGTTTGCCGCATATCTGGTGCCCCGGCTGCGGCAATGGCGTTGTTACCGGCAGCGTTGTTAAAGCTATTGCCAAACTCGATCTTTCCAAAGACGATGTGGCTGTAATTTCCGGTATCGGCTGCTCCAGCCGTGCTTCCGGCTATCTTGATTTTAATACCGTACATTCCGCTCACGGCCGTGCTATTCCGGTTGCAACCGGCGTTAAACTGGCAGAGCCCAAACTGAATGTTATTGTTCTTACCGGTGACGGCGACGCTACCGCTATCGGCGGCAACCATTTCATTCATGCGTGCCGCCGCAATATCGACCTGACCGTTGTTGTTTACAACAACAGCATTTACGGCATGACCGGCGGCCAGTATTCGCCGATGACTCCGTATCACAGCAAGGCAACCACCGCGCCTTACGGCATGATTGAACCTGATTTTAACCTTGCCGAGCTTGCCAAGGCAGCAGGCGCAACCTTTGTTGCACGCTGCACAACCTTCCATGCGCAGATGCTGAGCGACCTTATCGTTAAAGGCATTCAGCATAAAGGCTTCAGCCTTATCGAAGCAGTATCTGCCTGCCCGATTTCCTTCGGACGCCAGAACAAAATGGGCGGCCCTGCCGAAATGATGATGTGGCAGCGTGACCATGCCGTTCCGGTTGCAGCCTGGGATAAACTGCCGGAAGAAAAACGCGAGGGCAAATTCCCGATTGGCGTTTTGTATCAGGTAGAAGGCAGAAAAGAATACACCGAAGCCTATGATGAACTTATTGCCATGGCGCAGGGAGGTAAATAATATGAAACATGAATTACGTTTATCCGGCACCGGCGGCCAGGGCCTTATCCTTGCCGGCATTATCTTAGCCGAAGCAGCACTTTTGGACGGCAAGCTTGCTATCCAGTCGCAGTCCTACGGCCCGGAAGCACGCGGCGGCTCCTCTAAATCGGAAGTTATTATTTCCGAGGACGCCATTCACTTCCCGAAGGTTACCAAACCCGATTTGCTGCTTGCCATGAGCCAGGAAGCTGCCAATAAATATTCTCATGACCTTACCAAAGACAGCGTAATGATTACCGACAGCCTGTTTGTAAGCGAAGTGCCCGATTTTGGCGGCAAAGTTTACGAGCTGCCGATTACCCATAGCGCACGCGAAGGGCTTGGCAAAATTTTGTTTGCCAACATTGTTGCCCTTGGCGCACTGGTTAAATTAACCGGCGTTGTAAGTGCAGAAAGCCTTGAAAAAGCAGTTTTGAACCGCGTACCGAAAGGCACCGAGGACAAAAACCGCAAGGCTCTGCAAATTGGCATGGATTTAATTAAATAATTCAGTTAGAGCGAAAAATAAAACCCGTCCATTTTTATGGACGGGTTTTGTGCGTTTATATTGATTTTTTGATATTAGCCTGTTAAAATATACAAGCACGATAAAGTACATATGCCGTCGGTTTTTCCACTCTTGAATGGGTGGGGGTGGTGCTATGACCACATACGAAGCATTGTCTTTGATGATAATGTTTGCTATGTTAATAGTATCCATTTTTCGTCATAAATAATGTAACGAAAAAAACCGCTTAACGCGCGGTTAAACGGCTTTCTCTCAATCTTAAAAATTGTACGGGAAAGACCGACGCCGCCACGCATAGGTACTTTCGTGCTTTTATTATACAACGTTAAGCTGCGTTATGCAAGTTTGTTTTGCCCGCAGATAAGTTTTACAACATCCTGCGGCGCAGTGCAGATAAAATCGGCTCCTGCTTCTTCAAGTTCGCCGGGTGCGGCATAGCCGTAACGCACGCCAATTGTTTTAAGGCCGCATTTTTTAGCGCCGGTAATATCCTGGCTGCGGTCGCCCATCATCAGCGCCTGCGCTTTGGCAGCGCCTGCCAGCCCAAAGTGTTTCAGGGCATCGGCAATAACATCGGCCTTGGTGGGCAGCGAGCCGTTAAAATCCGGCCCGGTAATATAAGTAAAGTATTGGGTTAAATTAAAATAATCAGTTACGCGGCGGGCAAATTCCACGGGCTTGCTGGTGGCAACGGCCAGCGTAAAGCCGTTTGCTTTAAGCTGGGCAAGCATTTCCGGCACGCCGGGGTACACTTTGTTTTCGTAAATACCGGTGTCTTTAAAACGCTCGCGGTATTTGGCGGTGCATAAACGGGCTTCTTCTTCCGTCATGCCGTAAAATTTCATAAAACTTTCAATTAAGGGCGGGCCAATAAAGGGGCGCAGGGTGTTTAAATCCGGCACGTTAATGCCGCGCGATTCAAGAGCGTACTGCACGCATTTGGTTATGCCTTCGGCAGAATCGGTGAGAGTGCCGTCCAAATCGAAGAAAATATATTTAAACATGAAATTACTCCTTTGCTATTTTTACAAGAGTAATTATAATATAAGCATAGATTGTTTTACAAGTGAGGGGTTTAAAATGACAGAAAAATTATTTGAAAACGATGCTTATTTATGGGAATGTGAGGCTGTGGTTACCGCCTGCGAACCCTGCAAAAACGGTTTTGCCGTTGAGCTTGACAAAACGGTGTTCTTCCCCGAAGGGGGCGGGCAGCTCAGCGACCGCGGCAAGCTGGGCGAGGCTGCCGTTACGCACGTGGCGGAAGAAAATGGGCGCATTCTGCACTTTTGCGATAAGCCGCTTGCCGTTGGCAGCACAGTTAAAGCCGTGGTTGACTGCGTGGTGCGCCTTGACCATATGCAGCAGCACTGCGGCGAACATATTTTGTCTTACGCGGCGTGGAAGCTGTTTGGCGCAAACAATATCGGCTTTCATATGAGCGAAGGGCTGGTAACGATTGACCTCGACAAGGAACTGACGCCGGATGAGCTGGCGCAGACGGAGGATTTTGCCAACCGTGAAATCTGGCTGGATAAGCCCATCAGCGTAAGCTATGTGCCCCACGCTGCTTTAGATAATTACATCATGCGCAAAAAGAATACCAGGCTGACGGGCACGCTGCGTTTGGTGAGCGTGGAAGATGGCGATATCTGCACCTGCTGCGGTACGCACCCAAACAGAACGGGCGCGGTGGGCAGCATTCGCATTATAAGTGCGGAAAAACATAAACAGGGGCAGCGCATAAGCTTTTTGTGCGGGCGCTGGGCGTTGGAGGATGCACGACGCAAAAATGCCGCGCTGCGCAAAACAGGACAGATGCTTTCGGTTAAAACGGAGCAGGTTCCTGACGCGGTGCAGCGTTTAAAAGGCGAAATTGCTGAGCTGAACGCACGCCTTAAAGAAAAAACAATGGCGCTTTATGACGCGCAGCTGCCGCAGTTTTTAAGCACGGCGCGCGTATTGCCGGACGGCAGCCGTTTTGTTGTGGTAACGCCTGAAGATACCGGCGCGGCAGAAGCCAAACTGCTGCTGCAAAAGGTAACTGCCATGGAAAACCTGCTGGTAGGAATAGTTTACGAGGCAGGAGGCAGGGTAAACTATATGTTCGGACACTCGGACGGCGTTAACGCCGACTGCCGCGAATACTGCAAAAAAGCAAACGAAATTTTTAACGGTCGTGGCGGCGGCAAGCCCGATTTTGCGCAGGGCAGCGGCAGCAGCACGGAGGACTGGCAGCAAAAAGCACATACTTTATTGATGTGAAAATAAAATAAAGCAATTAACGGGGCATAATCAAAAGTTATGCTCCGTTTTGATTTATAAAAGAGGTTAAAAAACTTTTACCTCTTTTTTCACTATTTTGTCAAAAAAGGTACTTGCATTTTTACAAATAACGGATATAATAATAATTGTAGTTAGCACTCGAAGAAAGTGAGTGCTAACAAGATGAAACGAAATTAATACTAACGTAACTATATTGAAAGGGGAATTACAAATGTTGAAACCATTAGCAGACCACATTGTTGTAGAAATTACTACTAAAGAAGAAAAAACTGCCAGCGGTATTTACCTTCCCGATACTGCTTCCAAAGAACGCCCGCAGACCGGCAAAGTAATTGCTGTCGGCGCAGGCCGCGTGCTTGATAACGGCACCCGCGTTGCTCCGGAAGTTAAAGTTGGCGAAGAAGTTGTTTTTGCAAAATATTCCGGAACCGAATTTAAACTGGACGGCAAAGAATATTTGATTTTGAGCGAACGCGACGTACTTGCCGTACTGTAATTGATAAAGAATTTAAAGGAGTGCATTTTAAATGGCTAAAGAAATAAAATTCAACGAAGAAGCTCGCCGCAGCCTTGAACGCGGCGTTGACGCACTGGCTAATGCCGTAAAAGTAACCCTTGGGCCTAAAGGCCGCAACGTTGTGTTGGAGAAAAAATTCGGCGCACCGACCATTACCAACGACGGTGTAACCATTGCCCGCGATATTGAACTGGAAGACCCGTTTGAAAACATGGGCGCACAGCTTGTTAAAGAAGTTGCAACCAAAACCAACGACGTAGCAGGCGACGGCACTACCACCGCAACCGTTCTGGCACAGGCTATGGTACATGAAGGCCTGCGCAACGTAGCTGCCGGTGCAAACCCGATGATTCTTAAAAAAGGCATTCAGAACGCAGTAAACGTTCTGGTTGACGAACTGAAAGCAATCAGCAAAAAAGTAGAAACCAAAGAAGCAAAAGCTCAGGTAGCTTCCATTTCTGCAGCTGATGAAGAAATCGGCAATCTGATTGCTGACGCTATGGAAAAAGTTGGCGACGACGGTGTTATTACCGTTGAAGAATCCAAAACCATGGAAACCTGCCTTGAAACGGTTGAAGGCATGCAGTTTGACCGCGGCTATATCAGCCCGTACATGGTAACCGATACCGATAAAATGGAAGCAGTTCTCAGCAACCCGCTGGTACTTATTACCGACCGCAAAATCAATGTAATTCAGGACATTATGCCTGTACTTGAAAAAGTTGTACAAGGCGGCCATGAGCTCCTCATCATCGCTGAAGATGTTGAAGGCGAAGCACTGGCAACCCTTGTTGTAAACAAACTGCGCGGCACCTTCAAAGCAGTTGCCGTTAAAGCCCCCGGCTTTGGCGACCGCCGCAAAGCTATGCTGCAGGATATCGCAATCCTCACCGGCGCAACCGTTATCAGTGAAGAAGTTGGCCGCAAACTCGACAGCGCAACCCTGGAAGACCTCGGCAGCGCAGGCCAGGTTCGTGTAACCAAAGAACTCACCACCATTGTTGACGGAGGCGGCAGCAAAGAAGAAATCGCAGCACGTGTTGCACAAATCCGTGCCCAGATTCCGGAAACCACTTCCGAATTCGACAGAGAAAAACTTCAGGAACGCCTTGCCAAACTTGCAGGCGGCGTAGCAGTAATTAAAGTTGGCGCTGCAACCGAAGTTGAACTGAAAGATAAAAAACTGCGCATTGAAGACGCTCTTAACGCAACCCGCGCAGCAGTTGCCGAAGGTATTGTTGCAGGCGGCGGCACCGCACTTCTGCAAGTACAGCCCGCACTGAACCGCATTAAAGCAACCGGCGACGAAAAAACCGGCGTGGAAATTGTTAAACGCGCTATCGAAGAACCTGTCCGCCAAATCGCTTACAACGCAGGCCTTGAAGGCGCAGTTATTGTAGATACCATTAAACGCAGCCGCAAAGGCTTTGGCTTCAACGCTCTTACCGAAGAATATGTTGACATGATTGAAGCCGGTATCGTTGACCCGACCAAAGTTACCAGAAGCGCACTGCAAAATGCAGCAAGCATTGCCGCTATGATTCTTACCACCGAATCCATCGTTGCCGACAAACCTGCCAAAGAAGCAGCTGCACCGGCAATGCCTATGGGCGGCGGCATGCCCGGCATGATGTAATGACATTTAGCTGAACTTCAGCTAAAATACATCCTTTCAAACTTTTCATAGAACTTCCCCTTACAACAAAACCCCGTGGTTTTTACCGCGGGGTTTTTGCTGTTTATGTGGTTTTAATTTAATCATCAACGCTTTCAATTTAATCATTTTGAGCATAAATGATTAAATTGAAATTGACGTGATATAATTGATTTGTTACAATTACAGCATAAAGAAAAAATATTATGTAATTAAGATTAGACTGGAGTAATTAATGAGAAATTTTAGTTATAATGAGAAATATGTAAATTTATTAAAACCGGATATAGTAACTTTGCTTGCCCAAATACATGAATTTAAAGGTGAACAGAATTTATTTATAGAAGCAAATTCCGATGCTTTAACCGAACTTTTAGAAATTGCCAAAATACAAAGCACAGAAGCATCTAATAAAATTGAAGGCATTTATACTTCTGATGAACGTTTGAAAAAAATAGTACGTGATAAAACAATGCCAAAAACACGCAGTGAACAGGAAATTGCCGGTTACCGGGATGTGCTTGTAACTATTCACGAAAATTACGATTATATACCGGTACATCCATCGAGTATTTTACAATTACACCGCGATTTATATAAATACAGCGGCGGCAATATTGGCGGCAGTTATAAAAATAGTGATAATATTATTGCCGAGATTGATGCCAGTGGCAATAAAAGAACACGTTTTATACCTGTAGCAGCCTGGGAAACAGCACCATCGGTAGAAAATTTATGCCAGGAATACGATAAGGCAATACAAAACCATGAATTAGACAGTTTACTGTTAATACCAATGTTTGTTCTTGATTTTTTATGTATTCATCCATTTAACGATGGCAACGGACGTATGAGCAGATTGTTAACACTTTTGTTGTTATACCGTTCAGGTTATATTGTTGGTAAGTACATATCTATCGAAAAATTAATAGAAAAAAGTAAAGAAACTTATTACGAAGCATTATACGAAAGCTCTCTAAACTGGCATCAAGAAACTAATGATTATCTGCCATTTGTACGTTATATGCTGGGTGTTATAGTTGCAGCTTACCGTGATTTTGCTTCCCGTGTAGAAATACTGGCAACTAAAAATCTGTCAAAAGCCGATAAGATAGAAGAACTGCTTAAAAGAACATTCGGCAAAATAAGTAAAGCCGAAATTATGCAAAAATGTCCGGATATATCACAAATTACAGTACAAAGAACATTAGCAGAACTAGTAAAATCCGGTAAAATAGTAAAAATCGGCGGCGGCCGCTATACCAAATATGCTTGGAACAGGGAGAATGATTAACATGATAACAGGAGAACTTAAAAATAAAATTGATGCCCTTTGGGATATTTTTGCAGCTGGCGGCTTGGTTAATCCGTTGGATGTAATTGAACAGGTAACATATTTTATGTTTATTCATGATTTGGATGAAAGCGATAACCTGCGGGCCAAAGAAAGCGCCATGCTTGGTTTAACGTATCAAAGTATTTTTGCAGATGAAGTAGAAATTGGCGAAAGAAAAGTAGATGGTCATCAGTTAAAATGGTCTGTTTTTAGAGATTATCCTGCCGATAGAATGTATGCGGTAATTCAGGAATGGGTGTTTCCTTTTATAAAAAATTTGCATGGCGATAAAAACAGCGCTTATTCAAAATACATGAATGACGCAATTTTTAAAATACCAACACCGCAGCTTCTTTCTAAAATAGTTGCAAGCCTTGATGAAATTTATGACCAGATGGCACAAATAAAAGGCACGGATATTCGCGGTGATGTGTATGAATATCTGCTTAGTAAAATATCGCAGTCCGGGCGTAATGGTCAGTTCCGCACGCCAAGGCATATTATCAGCATGATGGTAGAAATGATGGATCCAAAAGCAGATGATATTATTTGTGACCCTGCTTGTGGAACTTCTGGCTTTTTGGTAACTGCTGCGGCATATTTAAAAGAAAAGAAAAAACAGGAAATATTTTTTGACCGAGCTAAAAAAGACCACTATATGAACCATATGTTTTTTGGTTATGATATGGATAGAACCATGCTGCGCATAGGTGCTATGAATATGATGACACACGGTATAGAAAACCCATTTATAGAATATCGCGACAGCCTTTCTGACCAGAATCCGGATAAAGAAAAATACAGCCTTATATTGGCAAATCCACCGTTTAAGGGCAGCCTTGATGCGGACACAGTATCCGGCGATTTACTTAAAGTATGCAAAACTAAAAAAACAGAACTGCTATTTTTGGCATTATTCTTGCGTATGCTGCGTATCGGTGGGCGTTGTGCCTGCATAGTACCGGACGGAGTACTTTTTGGTGCAAGCAATGCGCATAAATCAATCCGTAAAGAAATTATTGAAAATAACAGGCTTGAAGCAGTTATTTCCATGCCTTCCGGTGTGTTTAAACCGTATGCAGGTGTATCTACCGCTATTTTAATTTTTACTAAAACAGGGCACGGCGGCACGGATAAAGTATGGTTTTATGATATGAAAGCCGATGGTTTTAGTCTTGATGATAAACGTACTGCTATTGAAGAAAACGATATACCGGATATCATCAGCCGTTTCCGCAATTTATCAGCAGAAGAAAGCTGTGAACGAACAGAACAAAGCTTTTTAGTACCTAAAGATGAAATTATAGAAAACGCTTATGATTTATCTATCAACAAATACAAAAAGATAGAATATGTACCGGTAGAATATCCGCCAACAAGTGAAATTTTAGCAGAATTAAATGAGTTGGAAGCAGAAATAACGGCTGGGTTATCTGAATTGGAGAAAATGTTATGAAAGTAAGATTAGGAGATGTAGCAACATACATAAATGGATATGCGTTTAAACCGGAAGATTGGTCGGATAGTGGTTTACCTATTATTCGTATACAGGATTTGACAGGAAATTCATATAAAACTAATAGGTTTAGTGGCAAATATGATAAAAAATTTGAAGTTAATGATGGTGATATATTGATTTCTTGGTCAGCAAGTATTGGTGTTTATGTCTGGAGAGGGGAAAAAGCTGTTTTAAATCAGCATATTTTTAAAGTAAAATTTGATAAACAAGTGAATATTTGCAAAAAATTTTTTATATATCAAGTTGAAAATATTTTGAAGAAGGCAATATTAGAAACTCATGGTGCAACTATGAAACATCTAACTAAGCCTGTATTTGATTCGTTACCTTTTTATTTACCTGATATAAAAAAGCAAAATGAGATTTCAGCAATTTTAGATAAAATTAGTGAAATAATTTCTTTACGTCAACGACAATTAAAAAAACTTGATGAACTTGTCAAATCCCGATTTATTGAACAGATAGGTACTATTAAAGATACAAAGTTCAAAATAACTGAACTTGAAAGTTTATGTGAATTTATAAAGGATGGAACACATCAAACACCAACATATACAGATGATAAAATACACGGTTTTAAATTTCTTTCTTCCAAAGATGTTACAACGAGAAAAATAAGTTGGAATAAAGTGAAATATATTACACCTGACTTGCATAAGCAATTGTATTCAGTAATAGCACCAAAACAGGGAGATATACTTTTAGCCAAAAATGGTACGATTGGTTATGCAGCTGTGGTTGATAACGATGAAATATTTGATATTTATGTTAGTTTGGCTTTATTACGCCCTAAAAAAGAAAATGATGTTTATTATTTATGGGCAGCTATTAATAATAATGAAACTAAAGCACAATTTATATCAAGTTTAAAAGGAATAGGTGTGCCCAATTTACATTTAAGAGAAATAAAAAAGACTAAAATTATAGTGCCGCCAATTGATATACAAAGAGAGTTTAGTTATTTTATAACTCAAACCAACAAATCAAAATTGGAAATTCAAAAAAGCCTTGATAAATTAGAAATCTTAAAAAAATCGCTAATGCAGCAATATTTTGGTTAATTATTATATTGTAGAATGTTGATACATAACTTTTAAAGAGGTGTATCAACATGAAAGAAGAATTAATTACCGAAATATCACGTAAAATGCTTCCATATTTAGATAACGCGCAGTTAAGCCAATTACAGGAAGTTTTAACTTATTGTTTTTGGAACGTAGAAATTACACAAGCTGATGATAATGAGAAAAAAACGGAAGATATAAGCAATATAAAATTATTACAAATGTTTATAGCTTCAAAACGGCTAGAAGGTTGCAGTGATAAAACATTAAAATACTATCAAACAACACTTATGCGCATGTTTGATAGTATTAATGTTCATGTAACTCATATAAAAACAGATGATTTAAGAAAATATCTGTCTGATTATCAAAAAATACGTCAATGCAGTAAAAGTAATATTGATAATATTCGCCGTATTTTATCTAGTTTTTTTGCATGGCTTGAAGATGAAAATTATATTATTAAAAGCCCTGTTAGAAGGATTCATAAAATAAAATCAAGTAAAACGGTAAAAGAAACTTATACTGATGAAGCGCTTGAAATTATGCGTGATAAATGTGGATGCTTACGTGATTTAGCTTTAATTGATTTGTTAGCTTCAACTGGTATGCGCGTTGGTGAACTTGTGCGTTTAAATAAAGTTGATATTGATTTTGAAAACAGGGAATGTATAGTTTTCGGGAAAGGAAGCAAAGAACGGCCTGTATATTTTGATGCAAGAACTAAAATTCATTTAAAAAATTATCTTGAAAGCAGAACTGATAATAATCCTGCACTGTTTGTTTCGTTATTACAACCATTTAAACGTTTGGAGATTAGTGGTATCGAAATAAGGTTGCGTAAGCTTGGTAAAAAACTTGGTATTGCTAAAGTACATCCGCATAAATTTAGGCGTACTCTTGCAACACGGGCAATTGATAAAGGTATGCCAATAGAACAGGTACAGCGTTTACTTGGGCATGCAAAAATAGATACTACCATGGAATATGCTATGGTTAATCAAAATAATGTAAAAATATCACATAAAAAATATATTTGTTAATTTCCAATCCCGATTTATCGAGATGTTTGGAGAGCCAGATAAGAATACTTTTAATTGGTCTAAAGAAAAATTAGGCGAACATCTTGACGTTGTTAATGGTTTTGCATTTAAGAGTGAAGGGTTTACTGATATTGGAATACCGGTACTTAGAATTGGAAATATTAATTCAGGAACTTTTAAAGCAACAAATATGGTATTTTGGCCAAATGATGCGACTTTATTTCGTTACAAAATTTATCCTGGTGATTTGGTAATTTCCTTAACAGGAACTGTAGGAAAAGATGATTATGGTAATGTTTGCATTTTGGGTACTGAGTACAAAGAATATTATTTAAATCAGCGAAATGCGAAACTTGACATAAAAAATACTATAAATAAATATTATCTTTCTCAAATATTAAAGTTTAATGAAATTAAAAATCAATTAACAGGAATAAGTAGGGGTGTTCGACAAGCGAACATTTCAGTAAAAGATATTCTTTCATTGAGTGTACCTATTCCTCCAATTGAATTGCAAGATAAATTTGCAGACTTTGTTAAACAAACCGACAAATCAAAATTTGTTATACAGAAATCATTAAATTATCTGTTATAATATTTATAAATAGAGTATTTTTAATGAATCGTTAGAATTTAAGGGGTGAACGCCATGACTAACTTTGATGTCTTTAATACAGATTCACAATTTGCCGCTTTCGCACCGGCAGCAATAGCTGCAGAACGCATTTTGCATATTGACCCGTCGGCTTGTATTTTAAATTGCCGCCGTGCTATGGAGTTTGCGGTTAAGTGGATGTATTCTGTTGATGACAGCCTTGTTAGGCCATGGCAGGATAAGCTTGTCAGCCTGATGTCTAATGAAGATTTTAGGGATATTGTTGGCACAGATATTTACCGCCGTATGGATTATATCCGTATTATGGGGAATAATGCTGCCCATAATAATAAAAAGATAACAGAAGAACAGGCTGTTTTATGCCTTGAAAATTTATTTATCTTTTTAGATTTTATTGCTTATTGTTATGGTAAGGAATATACTGAAAGGCATTTTGATAAAGCTTTATTGCAAGAGCAGATTGTTAAACCTGGTCCGGTTGTGCATATTCCCGATGTTAATTTAGACGCACTGATTGCTGAAAACCAAAAATTAAAAGAAGAACTTACAGCACGCCGTTTGGAGCAACAGCAGACTTATGTACCTAAACCGCTGGATATAACAGAATATCAGACACGCAAATTGTATATTGACGCTATGCTTGAAGATGCAGGCTGGACGGAAGGCAAAAATTGGCTGAACGAAGTTGAACTTGCCGGTATGCCAAATAAAAGCAATGTTGGTTTTGCTGATTATGTACTTTATGGCGATGATGGTAAGGCACTGGCTGTTATTGAAGCAAAACGTACTTGTGTTGATGTTGCAGTTGGCAGACAGCAGGCAAAGCTTTATGCTGATTTACTTGAGAAAAAGCATGGACGCAGGCCGGTAATATTTTTAACGAATGGTTTTGAAACAAGAATACAGGATAATCAGTATCCTGAACGCAAAGTTGCAGCGATTTATTCTAAACGTGATTTAGAAAAACTGTTTAATTTGCAGACTATGCGTACAAGTTTGAAAAACATTGTGGTTAATAAAAATATTGCCGGGCGTTATTACCAGGAAGCTGCTGTTAAAGCCGTATGCCAGTCTTTTGATGAAAAGAACCGCCGCAAAGCGCTTTTAGTTATGGCAACTGGTTCCGGTAAGACCAGAACTGTTATGGCTTTGTGTGATGTATTATTAAAACATGGATGGGTTAAAAATATTTTATTTTTAGCAGACCGTACAAGCCTTGTTACGCAGGCAAAACGCAGCTTTACCAATTTAATGCCGGATTTAACTTTAACCAATTTGTGCGATGGAAAGGAAAATGCCAATGCACGCTGCGTTTTTTCCACATATCAGACAATGATGGGCTGTATTGATGATATCAAAGATGACGAGGGAAAACTGTTTACCTGTGGCCATTTTGATTTGCTTATTTGTGATGAAGCGCACCGTTCTATTTACAATAAATATCGTGATATTTTTAATTATTTTGATGCTCAGCTTGTTGGGCTTACAGCAACGCCTAAAGATGATATTGATAAAAATACTTATGAAGTTTTTGAATTGGAAAGTGGAGTGCCTACCTATGGTTATGAGCTTGCAGAAGCGGTAAAAGATGGGTATTTAGTTGATTTTTTAAGTGTTGAAACTGAACTTAAATTTATAGAACAGGGCATTGCTTACGATGAGTTGTCTGATGAAGAAAAGGACGAATATGAAAAAACTTTTATAACAGAAACCGGTGAAATACCGGAGAAGATTGCGCCGTCGGCATTGAATAACTGGGTATTTAACGAAGATACTATCCGCAAAGTTTTAAATATTTTAATGCAGGATGGATTGAAAATTGATTATGGCGAAAATCTTGGTAAAACTATTATTTTTGCCAAGAATCATGACCATGCAGAAAAAATTTTAGAGATTTTTAATAAAGAGTATCCGCATTTAAAGGATTATGCCAAAGTTATTGACAACAAAATAAAATATGCACAAAGTGCTATTGATGAATTTTCGGACCCTAAAAAATTGCCGCAGATTGCAATTTCGGTAGATATGCTTGATACTGGCATTGACATTCCGGAAATTTTGAATTTGGTTTTCTTTAAAAAAGTAATGAGTAAAGCAAAGTTTTGGCAGATGATAGGACGTGGAACACGTTTATGCCCGGGATTGCTTGATGGTGAGGATAAAGAAAAATTTTATATTTTTGATTTTTGCGGAAATTTTGAATTTTTCCGTATGAATAAAGGAAAAGCAACTGCTAATATGCTGGCATTGCAGGGCGCAATTTTTAAATTAAAAGCACAGATTGCTTTTAAATTGCAGGATTTAGCTTATCAGACTAAAGATTTAATTGCTTTTAGAAAAACCTTGGTTGAAGATATGGTACGCAAGGTAAGAGAATTAAACAGGGATAATTTTGCTGTGCGTCAGCATTTAAAATATGTTGAATTTTACAGCAATCCGGATAATTATGTTTCGCTTACGTATGAAAATACTTTAACGATGGGTGAAGAACTGGCGCCGCTTATTATTCCGGATAAGGATGAACCAAAAGCAGTACGTTTTGACGCATTGATGTATGGTATTGAACTGGCTTATTTGGCAGGAAAGCCTTATAGTAAAGCGCACAGCGATTTAACTAAAAAAATAAATGCTGTTGCCAGTGTTGCCAATATACCGGAAATTATGGCGCAGGCAGATTTTTTGAATAAACTTATTCATACTGACTATATTGCTAACGCAGGCATTAATGAATTTGAATGTATCCGTAAAAATTTGCGTGAATTGATTAAGTATATTCCAAAAGGTGGACCGAAATATACGACAAATTTTATTGATGATATTATTGGTAAGGAGATAAAACCAGCAGAAATTGAAAATGATGATTTAAAAAATTACAAAATGAAAGCTGAATATTATGTGCGTCAAAATCAGGATCAGATAGCCATAAAAAAATTGCGTACTAATTTGCCGCTTACTAAGTCGGATATTGCTTCGCTTGAAAAAGTTTTATGGAGCGAACTGGGTACAAAAGCTGATTATGAAGCCGAATATGGGCAAAAACCATTAGGCGAATTTGTCCGCGAGCTTGTAGGTCTTGATATGAACGCTGCTAAAGAAGCATTTGCTGATTATCTTAATGATGTTAATTTAGACAGCAGACAGATTTATTTTGTAAATCAGATTGTAGAGTATATTGTCCATAACGGCATGATGAAAGATTTTTCGGTACTTCAGGAAGCGCCGTTTACGGACCAGGGAAGTATTGTTGATGTATTTACTGATATGAATACATGGTTTGGCATCAGAAAAGTTATTGAAACAATTAATAATAATGCAATGGTTGCATAAAAAATAAAGCGTACGTTCATGTACGCTTTATTTTTCATCATCCGTTAAGTTTAAGGCTTAACTTTTGCAGTTTGCTTATATTCTCATCTAAATACTCTTTGCTGTAGTCTGTGTTATTGGGTTTAAAATAATTTTTGTGGTCATGCCGGTGCTGGTCTGATAAAAATTTGCGCAGTTCCAGAATGTCTTTTAAAATAACTGTATTATCCGTAAAATAAAATTCGATTGCATCACAATAACAGTAGCACAATCGGTAACAGGCAAGCAGATTAAAACAATGCTGGCTTGTACAATATTGTGATTGTGCATAATTCATATTCAAAAATGCTTCTTGCTGTGCGTCGATGTATTTATCTTTTATTTCCGGCAGAAGCACGCTTACATACCGAGAGCATTGTAAAATATTGTCAGTTTTCCATTCTTCCGGCATAGGCGTTTTAGCAAGTACTGAAAAGATTGTATAAAGTACATCACCGAAATTCCATAGTTTTTCGTCTAAAACACTAAAATCGGTGAGTTGAATTTTGGCATAGTTGGTATAAAAACTGGCTTCCCAGTCATTGGGGTTATATGCAAGAACTGTTTTATAAAAGCTGATTGCATCAGTATATTCTTCGTTTTTTATAGCCCGGCGTGCCAAAAGATAGTAATTGGTTAAGTTTTCCATAATATATCCGTCCTGATTAATTTAGCTAAATTTTATCATAAACAGTTTTTATTAAAAAGCAAAATATAAAAAAGTCCGGTATAGGCCGGACTTTTTAAGGTTTTAAATTTCCCTTATTATCTCACGTGCTTTGGTGCAAAGCAGCGGGTAGCTTACTTTACTGGTAAAAAGGCGCTGGCGCACAATGCTTTCGGCGGTTGTTACGGCAGCAACGGCCGGGTCGATAACAGGTATGCCAAGCACGCGGCTTAAAGGTTCTGCCAGCCCTAAAAAAGAGAGGCAGCCTAAAACGATGGCTTCGGTGTGCGTTTCGCGCATCATTTTCTGCCCGCAGGCCAGCAGCTTTTTAAAGGTTGTTTCTCTGTCCGCCCAGGGCGAGATGCCGTTTAAATTAACGGCGGCAATTTGCCCGATGCGTTCCGGGCTTACGCCGAGCGTACGCAGGAACAGTTTTTTCTCCGGCAGGCGTGCTTCGTCTGCCAGTATTACGCCAAAGCTGCGGCATACGTTAAGCGCTGCCAGGCAGGAGGCCTGCGCCCCGCCGATAACGGGAATGCGCAATGCTTCGCGGCAGGCGTCGATAACGGGGTCGCTGAAGCAGTACAAAACAACGGCGTCAAAACCGGCGTTCTGGCCGTCTGCCGCAAGCTGCACAATTTCGGGTGCGGCAAGCACAACATCAAGGGCAGAATTAAGTTCCACGCCGGAGCTTTGCGGGCACACCATGGCAAGCTGCGTATCGGGCGCCGTGTATTCTTCCAGAATGCGGCAGCGCAAAGCCATTTCTTCCTGCGTCATGCCGTAATCGGGGTTGATAATTAAAATTTTCATAGGCTGCCTCACGATAAAATGGTGGATAAAAATTTACGCGCGCGTTCCGTTTTGGGGTTCGCAAAAAATTCCTGCGGCGGCGCGCTTTCAATTAAATAGCCTTCGTCCATAAAATGAATAACGTCCGAAACATCGCGGGCAAAGCCCATTTCGTGCGTTACCAGTACCATGGTAATGCCGGTGTTGGCAAGCCCTTTAATAACGTCAAGCACTTCTTTTACCATTTCCGGGTCGAGTGCGGAGGTAGGTTCGTCCAAAAGCAGCACTTCCGGTTCCATGGCCATGGCGCGGGCAATGGCAACGCGCTGTTTCTGTCCGCCGGAAAGACGGCTGGGGTACTGGCCCGATTTATCGCCAAGGCCTACTTTTTCCAGCAGTTTTTGCGCTTTGGCTTCGGCGTCGGCACGGCTCAGCCCGTTAACAACGCGCGGCGCATAAGCCACGTTTTGCAGCGCCGTCATGTTGGCAAACAAATTAAAATGCTGAAAAACCATGCACGCATTTTTGCGGATGCTTTCAATTTTTACTTTGCCGCTTAAAATATCGGTGCCGTCAAAAATAATTTTGCCGCTGTCGGGGCGTTCAAGCAGATTTAAGCAGCGCAGAAGCGTCGATTTGCCGCTGCCCGAAGGGCCGATAATGGTTACAACTTCGCCTTTATTAATGCTGAGCGAAATATCTTTTAAAACTTGCAGCGTGCCGAAGCTTTTGGCAAGATGTTCAACTTTAATCACTTACGCGCACCTTCCTTTCAAGGTATGCGCCCAAAAGGTTGAGCAGCATTACCAGCACATAATAAACTGCGGCGGCCACAATAAAGGCTTCAAACGCACGGAAGGTTTTGGCCTGAATTAAATCCGCCCAGCGCAGGGTGTCGGCCACGCCGATAACGGAAACAAGGCTGGAATCCTTCAAAAGCATAATGCTTTCGTTAACGAGCGATGGCAGTGCGTTTTTAATTGCCTGCGGCAGAATAACGTCAAGAATAAAGCGGTGGGTAGGCACGCCCAGCGACATGGAGGCTTCCCACTGGCCGCGGTCTACGGAAAGGATGCCGCCGCGCAGCGCTTCGGAGATATAGGCGGCGGAGTTCAGCCCGAAGGAAAGCACGCCTGCTTCCAGCGCGCTGATGGTGTAGCCCGTAAGCTGCGGCGTGGCAAAATAAATAAGCATAAGCTGAACCAGAAGCGGCGTGCCGCGGAAAACGGAGATGTACGCTTTGGCAAGGAAGGAAAATACCTTGTTGTGCGAAAGCGTGATAAGCGCTAAAATAAAGCCCCCCAAAAAGCCGATAAGGGTGGAAAAGAACGTAAATTTAATGGTAATCCATACGGCTGAGGCTAAAAGCGGCAGGTATGGGTCGAGTACGGAAAAATCAAGCATAATGTTGCTCCTTTAAGTTAAAGCCCGGCAGTACAGCGCACTGCCGGGTTAGTTTTATTTTACAATGTCGAGTTTGGCAATGGCTTCTTCATATTGTTTGGTAGCCGTTTCGCCAAGGTGCTTAACCAGAATTTTGTGCATTTCGCCGTTTTTCTGCATTTCTTTTAAAATGCCGTCCACCGTGGCAACATCTTTAGAGCCTTTCGGCAGCGCAATGGCAAAAGTATCGGCGTAAACAATCGGCAGGTTTAAGGTGTGCATTTCCAGTTTATCGTTCTGGCTGATGAATACGGCGGCCTGTGCTGCGTCAAACAAACCTGCGGCAAGGCGTCCGTTTAAAATATCCTGCACAACCAGCGGCGTGTTGTCAAGTTCCACAACTTCAATGCCGCCTGCGTCTTTCAGTTCCTGTACATAGGTGGTGCCCATGGAAGCGCCTGCTTTCTGGCCTTTAAGTTTTTCAAAGCTGTCGTAGCCTGCGCCTTTCTGGCAGATAATGGCTTTCATCGGGTAGTAGTAAGGTTCGGTAAAGTCAAGCACTTCTTTGCGCTCGTCCGTGGGGCTGATGGCCGATACAATCATATCGGCGCGGCCGCTTTGCAGGGTGGGCACAAGGGAAGCAAATTTCATGTCGGTGAAGGTAACTTCTTTGCCGAGCTTCTGTCCGATATAACGGGCAATATCGATATCGACGCCGACATAATCGTGCGTGCCTTCCTTAACGCTTTCAAACGGCGGGAAGGTGGCGTTAATGGCAATGGTAAGTTTGCCGTTTGCAGCTTCTTTCGGAGCGTCGGCCTTATCGCTGCCGCCGCAGCCGGCTGCTGCCAGTGCAAGCATTGCTGCCGCACCTAAAGCTAATAATTTTTTGGTAAGTTTTTTGCTGAACATTTTTTAAACCCCTCTCATCTTTTTATTTATTGCAGGCGCAAGCGCCCAAATCAGGCAAATTCGGTAAAGCCGTTCTGGGCCAGCACCCAGCGTGCGGCCTGTTCGTCGGTGCAAATCCAGGCGCCGTTGTCCCTGGCGTAGCGTATAAAATCGCGCAGGGCGCGCACATAGCCGGGGCGGCCAATAAACTGCGGGTGCATTACAAAATTCATCATGCGTCCTTCGTCGGCAAGCCCGTCAAATTCTTCCATCCAAATGCCGGTCATTTCGCGCCCGCTGCGCAGGTAGTGGTGTTCCGGCGCCTGTATGGTGTACATATCGTAGCTGGTGTCATCCACTATGCCGTCTTTGGGCAGTTCCACAATGGGCACGGTTTTGCCGTTTATTTTGTGCAGGAACGGCCCGTCATTATCGCGCCAGTTGGAGGAATAAATATATCCCCTGTCCAGCCACAGCTGAAGGTGAAAATCGTATATAAAGCCGTCCGGGGAGCGCTGGCCCACCATCTGCCTGCCGGTAAGGCCTTTAATGATGTTTTCGGCCTTTTCCATCAGCGCGTTTTCTTTTTCGTAACTATCGTAAACTTCGTGCAGGTAGCCGTGGTAGGCAATTTCGTGCCCGCAGGCGGCAATGCACTTAATAACTTCCGGGTGAAGCTCTGCCGTGTAGGCCGTGGTAAAAAAGGTGGCGTGCTGGTTTTCTTCTTCCAGCATCCGCAAAATGCGGGGAATGCCCTGCTTTACGGAATACAGCCCGCGGCTTAGGTTGGCGGGGTGGTTTTTATTGATTTCGTTGCGCGTAAGCCACAGCGTTTCGGCGTCGATATCGAAAGAAAGCATCAGCGCAAGGCGTTTGTTATTTGGCCACAGCATCGGCATCAGCCTCCTTTCCGTTTTGCGCCAGCACATAGCGCGCAACTTCTTCGCAGCCGGCAATCCATGCACCGTTTTGGCGCATGTAAAGTACCAGGCGTTCCAGCATGCGGATGCGGCCTGAGCGCCCAATCAGCTGCGGGTGCAGCTTAAGGCACATAATTTTATCGCCCTCGTTTGCCAGTTCGTCAAAGGCGTCCTTCCACATGTTGTAAACATATTCTGCCGGGTAGCTGCAGGTAATGGTGTGTGCATCGGCGTACGAAAAATAAAAGAACGAAAAATCGTCAAACCCGGGTTCGGTCGGCAGTTCCACAACAGGGTGCTCACCTTCGTGGATGTAGGCCCAGTCGCAGTCCTTTAAGGTGCTGCTGTATAAATAACCGCGTTTTTGCATCAGCTTAACGCCGTAAGTCTGCAAGGTATCAAGCGGGGCGCGGTGGCCAATTACTTTTTTGCCGCTGATGGTTTCAAGAATGGCTTCCGTTTTTGCCATATTGGCTTCTTCTTCCGCTTCCGGTATGCCGGGACGCGCGTCGTGCGCATAGCCGTGGTAGGCAAGCTCGTGCCCTGCGGCGGCAATTTGTTTTACTTCGTCAGCGTATTTTTCGGCAACAATGCCGGGCACAAAAAACGTGGTTTTAATGTTCTGGCGCGCCAGCATGTCAAGGCAGCGCTTTAAGCCTTCGTGCGGCCCGTACTGCCCGCGCGAAATATCCGAAAAGCCGAGCGTGCTCTGCCCGGTTACGGAATAACGCAGGTATTCGGCGTCAAAATCAAAGGTCAGCAAAACGGCAATGCGCTTGCCGTGCGGCCATTTGATGCCGTCACCGTTTTTTAAGGTAATCAATTTTATTTCCTCCTGCTTGTTACAGGTGCATTTTAAAAACATGCTGCTGTATTTTTATTAATAGTAAAATTATATCACAAGCATTTGCAATAAACAATTTAATATATAATTGATTTAATTTTTTGATAATATTATTCAAATAAAAAATCCCGCTTGTTTGCGGGATTTTTTTATTGAAATTTTGAAACTGCTTTTATTTTTTAAGAATGTTTCTGCTTCGCTTTGGCAAGCAAATCCTTGCTGAAGCGTTTGATAATTATAACGGAAAGCACGGCGCAGACTATTGCCGTCAGCGGGTAGTTAAGCCATAAGCCATCAAGCCCGAGCGGGAAAAGCACAATAAGTATCAGCGCGGGCGCGGCAAACGCTGTAACAACGGAAATAACCGAAGCCTGCAAGTATTTGCCAACCGCCGTCATGTAGCTTTCGGTTGCCAGTGAAACCCAGCGTGCCAGATAAGCTACTGCAAATATGGGTACGGCAGCAGCGGCAAGGGTTAAAAGCCTGCTGTCGCCATCGGGCACAAAAAACTGGGTAATTTTAAGCGGAAACAGTATCATCACCGCTGCCGATATAAGTGATACGCCGGCCGCCGTTCCGTAGCAGTAGCGCTCTATCTGGCTGATGCGCCGAGAATTGCCAGCACCCCAGTTGTAGCCAACCGCAGGCTGCAAGGCGTCGCACATGCCGTATAAAAACTCCGTAATAAAGCTGTCGGCGTACATTAAAACGCCGTATACCGAAACCGCCGTGGTGCCGCCGAAGCGCAGCAGCAAAAAGTTCATCATTATCGAAGTTAAGCGCCCGGAAACATTGTTTAAAAATATCGGGCAGCCGCATACAAAAATATTGGCAATCATTGCCGCCGAAAAACTGGGTCGGCAGAATTTAAGCTGCAAATATCCCCGCCAAAAGGGGTACAGCGATACAGCCGCGCCTGCCATCATGGCAAGGCTGGAAGCAAACGCCGCTGCCCAAATGCCCCAGCCGAAAACGGCAAGGAATAAAAATTCCAGCACAAAGCTGATAACCGCCATGCCTATATTAAGGAACATACTGGTGCGTATTTGCCCGCAGATGCGCAGGTAGCTGTCTGCGCCGAAAACAATGGTGGTAACAGGTGCCGTTAATGCATAAACGCGCAGGTAGCTTAACGCCAGCGCGTGCAGCTCGCCCTTTGCGCCCAACAGCGTAAGCAGGTATGGCCCGCCAAAATACAGCAGCGCGCCAACGCCGATACTTGTTAAAAAAGTAAGCACGCAGGCGCAGGTAAAAATATTGTTGGCGGTATGGTTCTTTTTTTCGCCAAGCTTAATGGCGATAGGCACGGAAGAACCGACGCCGATTAAATCGGACAGCGAAAAATTAATGATTACAAAAGGCAAAGCAAGGTTCAGCGCGGCAAACGCCGTTTCACCAAGATAGCGGCCTATAAAAATGCCGTCTACCATGTAAAACAGCACCGAAGCCAGCATGCCCACTGCTCCCGGCCCGGCCGTAATTAAAAACAGCCTGCCCGGCGGCATATGCGTAAATAAAAATCTGGTGTTCATAAAAACCTCGCTTAAAGTATGGTAACGGTTTAAAATTTATAAATTTACAATTTTATTATATTATTGCCCAAAGGGCGTGGTCAATCTCCGCCGTGATATTTTACAAAACTGCGTTTAACGCCGCAGTGCTCTGTGCTATACTTATTACAGAAGGTTATAAAAGGAGCATCAGCATGAAACAGGTAATTTTATCATGCCCAACACTAAAAAAAGAAATACTGCATTTAATTGAAGAACTGAATCTCGATACGCCGGTGTATTTTCTGCCAAAGCGGCTGCACAGCAATCCGCAGGAGCTGGCAGAGTATTTGCAGAACACTATCGACAGCTTTGCCAACGTAGACCGCATTTTAATCTGCGTAAGCGGCTGCGGCGGCGGAACGGCAAAGTTAAGGGCAACTACGGCGGAGCTTGTAATACCCAAAACGCGCGACTGCGTGGATATTTTGCTTTCCAAAACGGATATTAAAAGCATTAACCGCGCGCCCAAAGGTATTTTTATGACGGAAAGCTGGCTTGATTTTATGCGCAGCGGCAGCCTGAACCTTGAAACGCAGATTGCCGAAAAGGGCGAGGAAGAAGGCAAAGCTTACCTGCGCAAAATGTTTAAGGGTTTTGAGCATTTTTACGTTGTGGATACCGGCACTTACGATACACAGGCTGTTATTGATGAATTGAAGCCGCTTGTAAATGTGCTTGACGGCACGATTGAAGTTGTTGGCGGCGGTTACAGCATTTTGCGCAAGCTGCTTGCGGGCGATATTGACGGCGATTTCCGCGTTATTGCCAAAGAAGGGTAAACAGCTGTAAACCCTTGCAAAAGCGGGCATTTTGTTTGCTTTTTTACACTTAATATTGTAAAATTAAAAGATAAAGAAAAACGTAAAAAACTTTACAGGAGGATGAAGCCGTTATGAAAACCGACAACCAGGAAATGATTTTAGTAATTGACTTCGGCGGCCAGTACAACCAGCTTATCGCCCGCCGCGTAAGGGAAAGCGGCGTTTACTGCGAAATTGTGTCTTACAGGCAGAGCCTTGAAAAAATTAAAGCCAAAAACCCGAAGGGCATTATTTTTACCGGCGGCCCCAACAGCGCTTATTTAGAGGATTCGCCCACGATTGATGCGGAAATTTACAGCTGGGGCGTGCCTGTTTTAGGCATCTGCTACGGCAGCCAGCTGATGATGCACATGCTGGGCGGGCATGTTTGCAAAGCGCCGGAACGCGAATACGGCAAAACACTGGTTGACTTTGATACGGAAAGCCTTCTTTTTAAAGATATACCGGCCAAAAACGTGTGCTGGATGAGCCACAACGACTACATTGAAACGGCAGCGCCCGGCTTTAAAATTACCGCGCACACCCCCAACTGCCCGGTAGCGGCGGCAGAGGACGTAAGCCGCGGGCTGTACTGCGTGCAGTTCCACCCCGAAGTGCTGCACACCGACAACGGCACCAAAATGCTGAGCAACTTTGTATATAATGTATGCGGCTGTGCCGGAACCTGGAAAATGGACAGCTTTGTTGAAGAAACCGTTAAAGAGCTGAAAGAACGCATCGGCAGCGGCAAAGTGCTGTGCGCATTAAGCGGCGGCGTAGACAGCAGCGTCTGCGCGGCAATGCTGGCCAAAGCCATCGGCAAACAGCTTACCTGCGTATTTGTAGACCACGGCCTGCTGCGCAAAAACGAACGTGAAGAAGTATGCTCCGTATTCGGCGAAGGCGGCCTGTTTGACATTAACTTTGTATGCGTAGACGCACGCGAACGTTTTTACAGCAAACTGGCAGGCGTAACCGCGCCGGAAGCCAAACGCAAAATTATCGGCGAAGAATTTATCCGCGTGTTTGAAGAAGAAGCCAAAAAAATCGGCGCAGTCGATTATCTGGCACAGGGCACCATTTACCCGGACGTTGTTGAAAGCGGCCTCGGCGGCGAATCGGCAACCATTAAGAGCCACCACAATGTAGGCGGCCTGCCCGACTTTGTAGATTTTAAAGAAATTGTTGAGCCTCTGCGCGATTTGTTTAAGGACGAAGTGCGCCAGTCCGGCAGAGAGCTTGGCCTTCCGGAATATCTGGTAACACGCCAGCCGTTCCCGGGACCGGGGCTTGCCATCCGCATTATCGGCGAAGTAACGGCAGAAAAAGTTGCCATTGTGCAGGATGCCGATTACATTTACCGTGAAGAAGTGGACAAACTGCCGCTGGCAGAGCGCCCCAGCCAGTATTTTGCGGCGCTGACTAACATGCGCAGCGTAGGCGTTATGGGCGACGAACGTACTTACGATTACGCCATTGCCCTGCGTGCCGTAACCACCACCGACTTTATGACGGCGGAAGTTACCATGCTGCCCCCTGCAACAATTACCACCGCAGCCAACAGAATAGTAAACGAAGTAAAACATATCAACCGCGTGCTGTTTGACTATACAACCAAACCGCCTGCAACGATAGAGTTTGAGTGATGTGATAAAATTTTTTATATGTGTTTGTTTTTAAATAGTAGAGGTATCATTAAATGCCAGTTGTTGCGATAGATTTGTTTTGTGGTGTTGGTGGATTGACGCACGGATTGCAACTTGCTGGGGTGCCGGTTGTTGCTGGAATTGATATAGAAAAAACTTGCAAGTTTGCATATGAGAAAAATAATAATGCAAAATTTATTTTAGAAGATATAACAAAGATTAGCTCTAGTGAGTTAAATGAGTATTATCCCAAAGATTCAATAAAAGTATTAGTAGGTTGTGCTCCATGTCAACCATTTTCTAATTATACGCTTCGGTATAATAAAAATGGTAAAAAAGATAATAAGTGGCGACTTTTATATTATTTTTTGAATTTGGTTAGAGATATTTTGCCTGAAGTAATATCAATGGAGAATGTGCCTCAATTAACTAAAGAAAAAGTTTTTATAGACTTTATTGCTAAATTGGAAGAATTGGGATACTATTACTCTTGGCAAATAGTTGATTGTGCTTCATACGGTGTTCCGCAATCTAGAAAAAGGTTAGTGCTTTTAGCGTCAAAATTGGGGAAAATTAATTTAATTCCACCTAAATATGATAAAGAACACTATTTAACAGTTAGGGATGCTATTGGAGAACTTCCATATTTGGAAGATGGTGGAATAGATAAAATTGACGCATTGCATTGTGCCAGTAAATTATCCTCTAAGAACAAATTAAGAATTAGGCAATCTGTTCCTGGAGGAACGTGGAAAGATTGGGATGATAATTTAAAATTAGTATGCCATAAAAAGAATTCGGGTGAAAGTTATGGGTCGGTTTATGGTAGGATGGAATGGGATAAACCGTCACCTACAATTACTACGCAATACTATGGTTATGGTAATGGGCGCTTTGGACATCCGGAACAAGATAGAGCATTATCAATGAGAGAAGGAGCTCTGTTGCAATCTTTTCCTCCTGATTATCAATTTATTGATCCAGAACATCGAATTAACAAAAGAAAACTAGGAATGCATATTGGAAATGCTGTGCCAGTAGAACTGGGCAGAGCTATAGGAATAAGCATTTTGACCCATCTTCATAGTATGGAGGTTTAGTTATGGAATGTAATATAATAAAAGAAGAAGAAAAACGTAGAGCGGAAGAACAAATTCGTGAATTAAGAAAAGAAATTGATTATAATACAAGAGATTATTCGATTGACTTTTTAATTAAGCAATTTAGAGATGATGAATTTTATATTCCAGATGAATATCAAAGAAAGTTTATTTGGAATGACGAAAATAAAAATAGATTTATTGAATCTATTTTCTTAGGATTGCCAATACCGTTTATGTTTTTTTCAGATACCGAAGATGGGCGTTGTGAAATAATTGATGGAGCTCAGAGAACTCAGACAATGGAAGAGTTTATGAGTGGAGATTTCGTGTTATCTGGGTTAAAGAAATTAGATTCTTTGAACGGATTTTCATATAATGATATACCTGTTTATTTTAGAAAGAAATTTGATAAAACAACCATGAGAATTATTGTTTTATCTGATGATACGTCTTTGGATATTCGTCAAGAAATATTTAATAGAATAAATACTGCTGGTAGAAGAGCAAATTCAAGTGAGATAAGGCGTGGTAGTTTTAGAAGTCCGTTTATGGATTTTTTAACTGAATGTAGTGAGAATGAAACATTCAAGGAAATATGCCCAATTAGTAATACTATGAAAAAAAGATATGAAAATCTTGAATTAGTAATCAGATTTTTTGCTTATTTAAATCGTTATGAAAAATTTAATCATAGAGTGGATCAATTTTTAGATGATTACGTTGTAGAAACTAAAGATTCATTTGATAGAAATGAAATGAATAATGAATTTGTTAATATGCTTAATTTTGTAAAAAAATATTTTCCTAATGGTTTTGCAAAAACTAAGGGAGCAAAATCAACACCTAGAGTACGATTTGAGGCTATTTCTGTTGGTGTGGCATTAGCTTTAAGAGAAAATCCCAAATTAGTACCTCAAAATATGGATTGGTTAGATTCTGAAAAATTTAAAGAACATACTACTACACATGCTAGTAATTCACCGAGTAGAGTAAAAGGGAGAATTCTTTATGTGAAAAATAAATTGCTTGAAGGTGTGAAATAATGCAAGCAGTATTTGGTATGTTTGATGAACGTATTAAAGAGATAAATTTATATTTCGATGCAATTAAAGAATTAGATAATATTAAAGTTAATGATGTTTCAAAAAATAAATATTTTAATAAAGAATTCATAAAAATATTGAAAGCAAACACTTTGATTATGATTTATAATTTAGTTGAATCAACAGTTATGGGAAGTATACAAGAAGTATATGATAAATTAAAGAGTGAAGATATTACATATGCAATAGCACGAAAAGAAATAAAAGATATTTGGTTTTCGTATAAGTTTAACCAAGTGTATGATCAGCTTGCGCATTTTAACTCCTATAAAGAAAAAGCTCTTGAAATAGTTAATTCAATACTTCTTGGTGAAACAATTGAATTAGATAAAAAAGCAACATCTATTAGTGGTAATATTGATGCACAGAAAATAAGAAATTTATGTAGTGAACATGGTATTACTTTTAAAGTTGACAAATCTTGTCATGGCGGAATGGTATTAGAAACAGTAAAAAATAAAAGAAATGAATTAGCGCATGGTACATTATCATTTGCAGAATGCGGTAGAGATTATACTATTGGAGAACTTGAAAGTATAAAAAGTGAAACTATTACATTTTTAAGTGGTTTTTTAAATGGTGTAAAAAAATATTATGATGAAAAAGGATATAAAATACGAGATTAACAAGCGCAATTGGACAAGAGAAGAAGAAATAATTGTTTTTAATTTGTATTGTAAAATACCTTTTAAAAATTCGTCGAAGAATCATCCTGAAGTAATCAAAATAGCAAATTTGATAAATCGAACTCCAAGTTCAGTAAATATGAAAATAGGAAATTTTGGCAGCTTTGATCCATATTTAAAAGCACAAGGTATAGTTGGATTGAGTAATGCAAGTAAATTGGATAAAGAAGTATGGGATGAATTCAATAATAATTGGGAAAAGTTAGTATATGAAAGTGAAAAGTTATTATATAAGTATTCAAGTAAAGCTAATAGTGATATTATAATTCCTGAAGGTGAAGAAAGAATCGTGGAAGCGAAACAGAGGGTGAATCAAAAATTTTTTCGTCATGCTGTATTGGCTTCATATAATAATTGTTGTTGCATAACAGGATTGAGTAATAAAGAATTGTTAATTGCCAGTCATATAAAACCTTGGAAAAATAGCAACCCAAGCGAAAAAACAAATCCTAGAAATGGTATTTGTTTAAATGCTTTACATGACAAAGCGTTTGATAAAGGTTATATAACGGTAGACAAAAATTATATTATTCATATTTCAAATGACATTAGAGATGTATTTTGTGGTGAAACAGTAAACATTTATTTTAAGAAATACAATAATACTAAAATTATGTTGCCCGACAAATTCTTACCAGCAGCTGATTTTTTAACATATCATAATGATGTTATCTTTGAGAATTGGAGATAATTTGGCTATGGTTATGCTTCCGTTTGCAGATAAAATATTAATAGAAAAACAATTCATTAATTTAAATTATGCAATACAGAAAAAGATTTATAATGTTTCGGTAACATATAATATTAATAATATATTACTTGACGATAAAGCAATAAAAGCTTTTAATAAATTTAATAGTAGTGAAGAAAAATTAAAGTTCTTAAAACAATATAGCAATAAATTTCTTTTTTATCAATTTGAAAATGAAGACGCAAATTTTAAATTGACGCTTATAGATTCTAATATGCCATTATTGTTAGCTTCAGTTATAAAAGAAATTTACTTTAATGATTTGAAGTCTATCAGTATGAATAAATTAAAAGATATAATGAACGAAAGCAATATTTTAAAAGTTCCTATAGAGATTAGAGATAAATTTTATGAATTCAAATTGAAAAAAATATTATATCTAATGCTTGCAGATATTTTGGATGGTTCACGAAAAAAGCATAAAAGCAATTTTATTGGAGTTTTAAAAACAAAAAATAACGAGCTATTATATCTTGATTCATATAATAGAGATGAAATTATTAACTATATTTTTGATAATATTGAAATAAAATTTAATAGCGATTTTAAAAATGGAATATATATAAAAAAACAAGGGTGTGTTTGTTTGGATTTTAAATTATGTTGTCAATTAAAGTAAGTATACATAAAAGGAGGTATCCCCATGATTGTTACAACTACACAAACTGTTGAAGGTAGGCAGATTGCCGAATATAAGGGCATTGTTTTTGGTGAAGTGGTATCCGGCGTAAATTTTGTTAAGGATTTGTTTTCCGGCATTACGGATATTTTTGGCGGGCGCAGCAGCACTTACGAAAACGAATTGCAGGAAGCGCGCGAAAAAGCTATTGACGAAATGTGCAGGCGTGCCGAAAGATTAGGCGCTAATGCCGTTGTCGGTGTCGATGTTGACTACGAAGTATTAGGTAAAGAAAACGGCATGCTGATGGTAAGCGTCAGCGGTACTGCCGTTAAATTAAAATAATATTTACAGTATGGGCAGCTTTAGGGCTGCTCTTTTTTTATGCGGTTTTGCAATTTTTATGTCGTAATTAAATTGATTTAGAACATTAAAAATTGTACGGTTTTATATTTCCCAACCTTTCTCAAATATTTCACAAAATAACTGTTAAAGTGTGCTTATTGTAACATTATTTCATATTGACTTAAAAACAAATAATAATTATAATTGATTACATAAGATTTATCGCAAAAACAGTGATCTCTTAAAATAAGATAGAAGGTTAGGTATTGAAAAATGAAAAATTTACAGAAAGAATACGGACTTTACATTAACGGCAAGTGGCAGCCCGCCTCCGACGGCGCCACCTTTAAAACTTACAGCCCTGCTACCGGCAAAGAACTGGCAGTTTGCGCCGAAGCAACGCGCGAAGATGTTGACGCTGCGGTAAAAGCTGCGCACGCTGCGTGGGGAAGCTGGAAGAACACCACTCCTGTTGAAAGAGCTGTTATTTTAAATAAAATTGCCGATATTATCGATGCCAACGCCCAGCACCTTGCAGAAGTTGAATCGCTGGACAACGGCAAACCAATCCGCGAAACCAGCATGATTGATATTCCGATGAGCGCAGACCATTTCCGCTATTTTGCAGCTGCCATCCGCACGGAAGAAGGCACTGCAACCATGCTCGACAACAACACTTTAAGCCTCGTCCTGCATGAGCCTATCGGCGTAGTTGGGCAGATTATCCCGTGGAACTTCCCGTTCCTCATGGCTGCATGGAAACTGGCTCCGGCACTGGCCGCAGGTGACTGCATTGTGCTTAAACCCTCCAGCACTACCAGCCTGAGCGTTTTGGAGCTTGTGCGTTTAATTGAAGGCGTGCTGCCGGCAGGCGTGCTTAACGTAATTACCGGCAAGGGCAGCAAGTCCGGCCAGTATGTTTTGGAACACCCCGGTTTTGCCAAACTTGCCTTCACCGGTTCTACCGAAGTTGGCCGCGGCGTGGCACAGGCTGCCGCCGATAAATTAATTCCGGCTACTTTGGAGCTTGGCGGTAAATCGGCCAACATTTATTTTGATGACTGCAACTGGGATTTGGCTATGGAAGGCCTGCTTCTGGGCATTTTGTTCAACCAGGGCCAGGTTTGCTGCGCAGGCTCGCGCGTGTTTGTACACGAAAAAATTTACGATAAATTTGTTGAAGAAGCCGTTAAACGCTTTAACGCCGTAAAAGTTGGCAACCCGCTCGACCCGGCAACGCAGATGGGCTCGCAGATTGACGCCAAACAGGTTGCCAAAATTGCCAGCTACATTGATATTGCCAAAGCAGAAGGCGCAGCTATTGCCTGCGGCGGTCATAAGCTTACGGAAAACGGGCTTGATAAGGGCAACTTCTTTGCGCCGACGCTGATTACCAATGTTACCAACGATATGCGCGTGGCACGCGAAGAAATATTCGGGCCTGTGGCTGTGGTTATTAAGTTTAAGGACGAAGCCGAAGTTGTTAAAATGGCAAACGACAGCAATTACGGCCTTGGCGGCGCCGTATGGACGCAGGATATTAACCGTGCCATCCGTGTGGCAAAAGCCGTGCAGACGGGCAGAATGTGGGTTAACACCTACAACGCTATTCCGGCAGGCGCACCGTTTGGCGGTTATAAAGAATCGGGCATTGGCCGCGAAACGCATAAAGTAATGCTGGAGCATTACAGCCAGACCAAAAATATTATGATTAACCTTGGCGAAAAGCCTTTGGGATTGTATTGACAACCGCCCTTTACAATGTTAAACTTTTAGTAATTACAAATTTGCAGCTGATGATAAGGAAAAGTACCTTTAAAAGGCAGCCTAAAGCGAGCCGGTGGCGGTGAAAGTCCGGCGGCGGGCATTAAAGGGAATGGGCCTTGGAGGCGCACTGCGAGCCGCAAGGGGTAGCAGCGCCGGGAATGCTTTGCCCGTTACCATAAAAGCGGATATCGGCATCGGCCCGTATCTTTTAAGCGGACTTATTTAAGTCAAGCAGGGTGGCACCGCGAAAGTTTACAGCCTTTCGTCCCTACAGGGATGGAAGGCTTTTTTATTTACCTGTTAAGGAGTGAGCGGCATGGAAGCAGCAGAAAAAGAAAAAAAGATAGTAACATTAACGGAGGTTAAACCAACGCAGGACGGTTACCGCTGGGTGGCGATAACGGCAATGCTTCTGGCAATAGGCATTATTCTGCATACCGTAAGCCCCAATGTTGGCGGCGTTACGCCGAACTGGACCATTGCCATGTATTCCATTGTAATTAACCTTACCAACCCTTCGCTGCCGCAGGCGCTGGGCATTGGTTTTATTTCCGGCATGACGCTTGTGCCTTCTTCCAAATCGGCCTTTCCGCTGGGCAATCTTGCCAGCGAGGTTTGCGGCGCGGTGGTGTGCTGCCTCCTGGTTAAGGCCATGCTTGCCGTTAAACTTGAAAAATGGCGCCTGCGCCCGTTTATTGCCGGCCTTGTGGCAACAATGGTGAGCGGCGGCGTGTTTACCTTTATTTTAAAAATAGTTTTGGGGCTGCCCTTCAGCGTATGGCTGTATGCCATGCTGCCGGTGGTGGCGGTAATAGGCGTGCTTAACGGCAGCATTACCTTTTTGCTGTACGGGCCGGTGCGCAGGCTGTTTTTTGTGCAGGAGGAAGATAATTGATGGAAACGGTTGCGGAATTAAAGCATTTTTATTTTGCTTACAAAAAGAATAACCTTGTGCTGCACGATATTGATTTTAAAATAGAAAAAGGCAGCTTTACCGTTATCGCAGGGCCGAGCGGCAGCGGCAAAACAACGCTGTGCAAAGCCATGGCGGGCATTGTGCCGTTTTATATGGGCGGCGCATACAGCGGCGAAGTAATGGTGCTGGGCGAAAGCACCAAAGGCAAAAAGGTATCGGATATTGCCATGCGCCTGGGGCTGATGCTGGAGGACTACGAAAGCCAGCTTGTTTCCCTTACTGCGGGCGAGGAGGTTGCTTTCAGCCTGTTAAACCACGGCTTTAAGCCGGAAGAAGTTGAAGAACGTACGCGCAGGGCGCTTGAAGATGTAGGCCTGCCGGGGCGCGAAAGCTATCAGCTGGACGAACTAAGCGGCGGGCAGCGCCAGAGGCTGCTTTTGGCTTCGGTTTTGGCGGTGCATCCGGAAATTATCGTTTTGGACGAGCCTGTATCGGCTATGGACCCGGACGGTGCCAATTCGCTGTATAAGCTGCTTTACAAAATACATAAGGAATACGGCACAACAATTGTGGTGGTAGAACACCGCATTGACTATCTGCTGCCGTACATGACGGATTTAGTTGTGCTTAAAAAAGGACGCCTTGTGGCGGCTGATAAGTTTGAAAACGCCGCCCGCGTTATGTATAATGATGAAACCCTGCGGCATTTTGTACCGGCGCTGTGGCGCATTAAGCTGGGGCTTGAAGAAAAATTCGGCGTAAGCCTTGGTAATTGGCGTACGGAAGAAGAAGCCGTTGCGGAACTGAAGGCAAAAGGTTTTACAGGGGGTGAGGCGTAATGCTGGAGGCAAAAGAGGTTAATTTTGCGTATCTGCGCGGGCAGCCGGTGCTGAACGATATCGACATTAAAATAGAAAGCGGCGAATTCGTGGCACTTTTGGGGCACAACGGTAGCGGCAAAACAACGCTGAGCCGCCTGTTCATGGCGCTTATTCATCCGCGCAGCGGGCAGGTGCTGGTAGACGGCACAGACATTGCCGCCATGGAGCCCGCCGATTTGGCAGATAAAATAGGCTATGTGTTCCAGAACCCGGATTTACAGATTTTGGAAGACACGGTTTTTGACGAAGTTGCATACGGCCCGCGTGCCAAAAAATTGAGCGAGGACAAGGTTAAACGCCAGGTGGAAACCGCACTTGCGGCAACCGGCCTTACTGATTTGGCAGACGCTTACCCGCGCCTTTTAAGTTTTGGGCAAAAACGCCGCTTGGGTGTGGCGGCGGCACTGGCCTTAAACCCGCGCACACTTATTTTGGATGAAATAACCAACGGACAGGATGCCGTGGAAAAAGAGCGCATGATGAGCTATTTAAAAGCGCTTAATGAAGAAAACGGCATTACGGTAGTGCTTATTTCCCACGATATGGATACCGTGCGCCGCTATGCGCAGCGCACCATTGTGCTGCATAACGGGCATTTGGTGTTTGACGGTACGCCCGCAAAGCTGTTTGACGGAAGCATTAACGTAGAGCGCTGGGGGCTGCGCTGCCCTACGGCAACGGCAGTTGGCAACGCGCTGGGCATTACGGCAACCAGCCCGGAGGATTTTTGCAGCAGCATTAGCATGAAAGGAGAGCGGCAGGCATGAAAATATCGGCATTTACGCAGATTATAGTAACGGTAGCCGTAACGGCATGGGTATTTATTTTGCCGGTAATGGCTGTTGCCACCATTTTAGTGCTGGAACTGGCGCTGCTTCTTTCCATTAAGCACGACCGCATGACGATGGCGGCAATAGGCGGCCTGGCGGTATTTACCGGGCTGATGGTGCTTTTGCAGCTTCTGTTCGGTTCGCCGCTTGAAATTGCACTGGTCGGCGGCCTGCGCATGCTGGTTATGACTATGGCCTTTTTGTGCATGCTGGCAGCAACGCGCATACAGGATATTGCACAGGCACTGGTAACAAAATTCCACCTGCCGTGCGAATACGCCTTTATGCTTACAACGGCGCTGCGCTTTGTGCCTAACTTTCTGGCAGACAGTACCATTACTTTGGACGCGCAAAGCTGCCGTGGCTATTCCAACCGCGGCAACGCGATTAAAAGGCTGATGTCCTACGTTGTTGTTATACGCCCGCTGGTAATGCGCGCCGTTGCCAAAAGCGAAACGCTGGCGCTGAGCATGGAGCTGAAGGGCTTTGGTGCCAACACCTATAAAAACATGCCGCAGCAAAAGCTCGGCCTTGCCGATTACGTTGTGCTGCTGGCGGTAATTGCGCTCAGTACATACCCCTTCTGGCAGGAATACGTAAAAATATAAAAAGCGCCTGCATATGCAGACGCCAAAATTTAAAATAGTTTAAAACAGGGCTGCCCGCAACCGCCGGGCGGCTTTATTTTTTAGCAGGTTTATTTTCCTCGCCCCATGTGCAAAGCTGGTCGAGTATCGTCATCAGTGATTTGCCTCGCTCCGACAGGCTGTATTCTACTTTGGGCGGAATCTGCGGATATTCGGTGCGGATGATGAGCCTGTCTTTTTCCAGCTCTTTCAGCGACAGGCTGAGTGTTTTGTGCGATATGCTGCGGATATAGCGTTTAAGTTCACTGTAACGCACTACGCCAAACTCCATCAGGCAGTACAGAATAACCATTTTGTATTTGCCGTTAATCAGCGACAGCGTGTAGCTGAAGCCGGTATCCTCAAAATTTGCCTTTTCTATATAATTCTTAATCATTATACTCTCCTTTTGGTTAGTATCTGACAAAAATGTGCGTACTTCATCTTTGATTTATATATTGCTATAATTATAGCAGAAAGACGGAGGTGGAGCAAATGGCTAAAAAAATAGTTGTTTTAAACGGCAGCCCGCGCGCAAACGGCAATACAAAAGAACTGGTAAAGGCTTTTGTTAAAGGTGCTGAAAGTGCGGGAAACACCGTACAGGTTTTTGATTTGCAGAAAATGAATATTCACGGCTGCCTTGGCTGCTGCATGGGCGGCAAAGATGAAGCAAGCCCCTGCGTGCAGAAGGACGATATGGCTTTAATTTACCCGGCTTACCGCGAGGCGGATGTGGTTGTGCTGGCATCGCCAATGTACTACTGGGGCGTAAGCGGCCAGCTTAAATGCGCGTTTGACCGCCTGTTTGCGGTGGCAGAATGTATGCCCGGCTATGCCAACCCCATTAAGGAGTGCGCACTTTTAATGGCGGCGGAGGGTGATACGGCTGATAATTTTGCTCCGGTAAAAGCCTTTTACGAAGGCCTGGCAGGGCATCTTGGCTGGAAAAACCGCGGCATTGTTTACGCAGGCGGCAATTTTGCGGCGGGCGATATTTTAAATAATCCGGCGCAGCTTGCCGAAGCGGAAAAGCTGGGTACGGAAATTTAACTAAAAGCAAAACTTATAAATCTCCGCAGAATATAACTGCGGGGATTTTTTACCCTTTAACCATGCTTCACCTTGCTTAACGCCTTTATTTTAAGTACAATAAAATTATAAATGCGTATGTGAGGGGGAATGCAAGTGGAACTGCGTATTTTAAAATATTTTTTAACTGTGGCCCGCGAAGAAAACATTACCAGAGCAGCTAATCTGCTGCATGTAACGCAGCCTACGCTGAGCCGCCAGTTAATGCAGCTGGAGGACGAGCTGGGCGTAAAACTGTTTTGCCGCAGCAAGCACCGCATAACGCTTACCGACGAAGGCCTGCTTTTAAAGCGCCGCGCGCAGGAAATTACCGAGCTTGCCGAGCGTACAACCCGCGAAGTATCGCGTAGCAGCGAAAATTTAATGGGCGAAATAGCAGTAGGCTGCGCCGAAGCAAGCAGTATTTCCGTATTGGCGGGTTTGATGAATTATTTCCGCCAAAAATATCCGCTGGTGCATTATACGCTTTATTCCGGCATTGCCGATGATATTAAAGAACGCATTGAAAACGGGCTTTTGGATATAGCCTTTTTGACAGAACCGGTGGATATTTCCAAATACGGCTTTGTGCGCCTGCCGCATAAGGAAGAATGGGGCGTTTTAATAAGAAAAGATTCGCCGCTGGCAGAAAAACAGGCAGTAATGCCGCAGGATTTACTGGGCATTCCGCTGTTAATGCCCAAGCGCGACCTGGTTAAAAACGAGCTTGCCAGCTGGTTTGGCAGTTTAAATGACAGAATGGATTTTGCCGTTAATTACACAATGCTGATGAATGCGGCAGTAATGGTGCACAGCGGCTTTGGTGCGGCGCTGTGCCTTAACATGGGCACCGATTTTTATGACGATTTGCGTTTTGTGCCGCTTGCGCCGCCGCTTGCAACAGGCTGCGTGCTGGCGTGGAAAAAGAGCCAGCGGCAGGCACCGGCGGTGGAGGAGTTTATCAGCTCGGCGCATTCATACGTTTTGGGCATTTCCGGCAATTAAATATAGGTATTAGCTTATTTAAAGCGGCCATATTACAATGTAGGTGTAAGAAATTTGCACCTGCATTTTTTATTGCAGCAAAATAATTTAAGGAGGGGAATGATATGCAGGGAGAAGCCACTGATCCGGGGCGGCTGGCCATATTAAACGCCAGACGCAATGCCGTGCTTGATGAAATTCATTTCCGCGAAAAGCAGCTTGACCGCCTTAATTACCTGCGTTATGAAATCCAAAAGAAAAACAGCAGCAGGGATTAATGTTCCGGAAGGGCTTAAAAAGCTGACGCAATTTTAAAACTATAATAAAAAATCTCCGTTTAACAAAGTGTTAACCGGAGATTTTTGTTTATAAGATTTATTTAAAATAACGGCGCCTTTTATTCTTCCTGCTTTTCAAAGCCGGTAAAATCAATTATTTTATGATGGTAAGCGGCATCAAAATACGGCAGCGCATCGGTTAAATACTTAACGTTTTTTTGCCAAAATTCTGTTCCGCCGTTGTGCGGAAAAGCAACTTCAATAAGATAAATGTCGTTGTCTTTGCTCCTTGCGTAAACGGAGCAGCGCATAAACCAGTACGCATCGGCGTTGTTGGGGTTTTGCTGCCACAGGATAATGAGCTGTTCCGGCTCGGTGGTAAGGCTGCGCAGCGCTTTTTCAACCTGCCCGTAAGCAGGCGTGGGGGTGTCCTCGCTGTTTAAACGGCTGCGGATAGTCAGTATCCAGTCGAACGTGGTGCTTGGCTGGGGCAGCTGCGGCGCTTCTTTTTTATCGCTGCCGAACATGGATTGCAGGCGCAGCAAGCCGCGCAGCACGGTTTCGGTTTTGTCGCGGCGCACCCATTTGCCAAAAAAGTTCTTTTTGTAATGGCTTAATTCCTCCTGCGCTTCCGGAAGGTCCTTGGCTTTTTGCAGGTAGCTAACGCCTTTGGCGATATCCTCCGGACCGCCCTCGCCGTTGCAGTACAGCCAGCCCAGCAGAAAAAACGCATCCTGGCAGTCCCAATCCACCGCTTCTAAATACTTGCGCGCCAGCACATAGTCCCGTTCCGTGCCCTCTCCGTAGGTATAGCAGTAACCTAGGTAATACGCGCCCCAGTTGCCGGTTTTGCCGCTGTCGTCCGCCCATTTCAGCAGGCGGAAGGCTTTGTCGTAATCCTGTTCCACGCCGCGACCGTCAAAATACATCGCGCCCAGGCGGTTGTAGCAACCCGCCTTAACGGGAATGTTGGAGTCGATAGCTTTTTGGTAATACTCTGCGGCTTTCGCATCGTCGTGCGGTGCGGCAACGCCGTTTTCGTAATAATTGCCCACAAAAAAGTAAGCGCGCGGTTCACCGGCCTCCGCTGCCTTGCAGAACAGGGGAAAGGCTTCCTCGTGTTTATCTTCATCGAACAAATCGCAAGCGTAAAAATACTGGTAGTTGGGGTAGCCCTTGGCGGCGTAAATGTGGTCCAGCTCTTTGGCTTTTTCCGGCTGCGGCGGCAGTACGCCTTCAATACCGTCGATGTACATCAGCATAAGGTTCGCGCCTGCGGTTGCTACGCCGCCGTCAAGCGCACTTTTGTACCAGTATTCGCATTTCAGCATATTTTCGTGAATGAAGCTTTCAAAAGCCTCGTCGCTGTCAAAATCCTCGGGGTTAATGTTTTCTATCTGCAAAAAATCGTACCAGTAATAAGCGTTGCCGATAACCATCTGGCAAAAGGCATCGCCTGCTTTCGCCTTTTCTAAAATAATATCGTAGGCGGTTTTTAAGCTTGCCAGCGGCATGGCTTCTTGCAGCTCTTTATTCATCACGCCGCAGCGCATGGCGATAAGCGTTCCCAGCGCACTGCCCATCATTACCGATTGGTATATCAGCTCGTCCGCGGCGTCCTCGTCTACCGGAAAATCATGCCCCAGCCAGGTGTATTCCTGCCCGTACAGACAGCGCGCCAGCAGGCAGTAAGCGTCGGCGTCGCCCTCGCGGCATGCCTCCTGCAATAGGCGGAATCCCTCCTGCCCGCGCTGTGCGCCAAGGTCGTAATAAATATAGCGTATCGCTGTTTCTACTTTATCGCTGAAAAAACGTCCCATTTTTCCACCCTCGTTTCTGTTCTGCGTACATTTCTGCTTTTTTGGCTGTTGCTGAACTTTGCTTTAAGTGTAGCACTGCGCTTGGCAATTTACAATTGGTTTATGGCGCTGCGGCAAAAGAAGTATGTAAAATTTAAAAGCACCGCTCTGCAAAGGGAACGATGCTTTTGGTATGGTCATTTTTAAATTTACGTTTAAATCATTCCGCCAGTTTTTCTGCGCTGAAAGCGTAAACACGCTGCCAGAAAATTTTGCTCTGCCCGGCTTCGGGCGCGGCAATTTCAAAAGCGTGGTATAAGCCGGGAATTACGTGCAGCTCGGTATCGACATTTGCTTCCGTAAGTTTTGCGGCGTAGTCAATGTCTTCATTAACAAATAAGTCAAGCCCGCCGACATAAATCATCGCAGGCGGCAGGTTGGCAAAATCTTCCGCAAAGGTGGGTGAATAATAACCCAGCATTTTGCCGCTGAGGTTTTGCCCGCCGCGCAGAACCTCCCACGCATACTTGTTGCTGCTGCGCGGCCAGCAAATATAACCGGTCTGCTGCGCATGGTAGGGCGAGTTTTCCGTTGCAGTGCGGTAATCAAGCATCGGGTAAATTAAAACCTGCCCCTTAATGTGGATGTTGGCGTTATCGCGGTTGTACAGCGCAAGGCTTGCGGCAAGGTTGCCACCGGCGCTGTCGCCCATTAAAATAATTCTTCCGGCATCAAGGCCGAGTTTGTCTGCGTTTTCTTTAACGTACATTAAACCGCTGTAGGCGTCCTCGAGTGCCGCAGGAAAGGGCGCTTCTACCGAAAGGCGGTAGCGCGGCGTAATAACGGCAGCGTTTAAGGCGTTGGCAATGTTCTGGTAGCGTTCGCGGTCGTCGAGCGAAATTCTGAACAAATAACCGCCGCCGTGGGCGTAGTACACTACCGGCAGTTTGGCTTCGCTGCTTTGGGCAGGGCGGTAAATATAAAGCGGCACATCCGCTGCGCCGTAAAGGCTTTTGGCGTTAACGGTTTCAAAGGTAATGCTGCTTTGGGCAGGAACATAGTTTTTTACGCGCCGCTCTACGTCCTGCGGCGATGTGGCTTCAATAAGATAACCTTCTGCCGCCGCACGGTATTCCGGCTGCACGCGGCAGATATAGGGTATTTCCGCAGCCAGTGCGGATGCGGCTATGTTAAAGGCCAAAAGGCAAAGGGCAATAAATTTTTTCATAGGGTCACCAGCTTATTTTAAATTTTTGCCGCTGAGCGTTACTGCCTGCGACTTGTTGACGATAAGGACTTTATCCGTAACCATTGTTTGTACGGCTTTATTATATTCCTGAAAATACGGCCCGTCAATGTGAGCGCGGTAAGCGTTGTCGTCGGCATAGAGCTCCAGCAGGTGGAATACGTTGGGGCGCGCGGTTTCTGTTGTTGCAAGCAGTGCCAGTACGCCTTCTTCGCTTGTAACGGCGCTTTGCATTTCTTTGGCAAGCACTTTTTTGTAAGCATCAAGCTGCGACGGGTCGATAACAAGCAGTGCCATGCGTGCCTTATCGGCAGTGCCTGCGGTTTTGCTTTGCAGGTTAAAGGCGTCGGCGGCAAGGGTTTTATGTACCTGCGCCAGTTTAAGCGCCTGTGCGGCGGCTGTTTTTACGTTGGCGCTGTTTTGTGCGGCATTAAAAGCGTTTTCATCCGTATAAATTTCCAAATAGCGCATTACGCCGTTTTCGTCCTCACCGCCGTAAACGGCAAGCACGCCTCCGCTGTTTTGCAGTGCTGTGTTAAGTGCGGCAACGGCTGCGCGCAGGGCGTTTTCATTACCGGGGGCTGCGCTGTATACGCTCCAGCGTACAAAGGGCTGGGCGGCAGCTGCGGCGTTTACCGGCAGCGCCTGCAAGCCGGAAAGCAGCATCATAGCTGCGCAAAACAATAATTTTTTCATGGTGCATCTCCTTTACTTATTCTGCTTTTTCAAGCGTTGCGGTAAAACTGTCATGGGCTTTAACAATATCGAGCCCGCTTTCCAGCCTGCCGATGGGGATTAAGTTGCGGTCGTCTTTAAAATCAACATAAAAAATGCTTAAATTGCCCCACGGCTGATAAACGCATAAATCGCCCGCAAGGGGATGGCAGCCAACTTTTTGCCCTGTTTCGTCAAGGCGCTTGTCGAAGTAGGCAATCTTTTCCATGCCGGAAAAATCCTTAAACGAAAGCGTTACCGGCAGGCGGCTGTATAAATCGTTGGCGCTCGGTTCATTGCGCAGCGTAACGGGCAGGCGGCTGCCGTCAATAACAAGCACGGCTTTGTGGCCATCTGCTGCGGCAGTGTTTTGCGGTGCAGGCTGTGCTGCAGGTGCGGAAGCGCCGCAGGCGGAAACAGCAAGTGCCGTCAGCGCAGCGCTTAACAGCAAAAGTAATTTTTTCATAGGTATCCCTCCGTTTTATTTGTATAGTTTAATTATAAAAAACGCAGGGCATGGCGTCTAATGCTTAATTGTTATGCGCCAACATACGTTTTTGGCATGAAGTGCAGGCGGGAGTATGCTTCAACTTGCGCGTTTAAAAATTTTTAACTACAATAATTATATGGAGAAATGCTTTAAAGGAGGAACTGGCATGAAATACCGTGAACTTGGCAAAACAGGATTGAAAGTAAGTGAAATAGGCCTTGGCTGCGAAGGCTTTAACGGCAAAGACGCCGCTTTTACGCAGGAAATGTTTAAACTTGCTCTGGCAGCGGGCGTAAACTGCATGGATTTATACAGCCCCAACCCGGAGATGCACAAAAATATTGCAGCTGTACTTGGCAGCCGCCGCAAAGATTTTATCTATCAGGCGCATTTATGCACGGAATGGAAGGACGGGCAGTATAAGGCTGTGCGCGATATTACAAGTGTAAAAGCTGCGTTTGAAACTATGCTGAAAAATTTGAACACGGATTATATCGACATCGGCATGATTCATTATGTAGATTCGCCGGAACTTTGGCGCACGATTGAAAGCGGCGGCGTTCTGGACTATGCACTGGAACTGAAAGCCGAAGGCAAAATTAAGCACATCGGCGTAAGCAGCCATAACCCGCTGGCAGCGCTGGAAGCCGTAAAAAGCGGCAAGGTGGAAGTGCTGATGTTCAGCGTAAACCCCTGCTATGATTTGCTGCCCGGCACGGATGACGTGGAAAAACTGTGGGCGGAAGAAAGCTACAAAAAGCCTTTGCTGAACCTTGACCCCAAACGTGCGGAACTTTACGAAACCTGCCAGCGTTTGGGAGTGGGCATTACCGTTATGAAAGCCTTTGGCGGCGGCGACCTTTTGAGCGAGTACAGCCCGGCAGGCAAGGCGCTGACGGTGGTGCAGTGCCTGCATTATGCGCTGACACGCCCGGCGGTAGCGGCTGTTATGAGCGGTGCGCGTACCATGGAGGAATTAAAAGCCTCGCTTGATTACGAAAAAGCAAGCGAAGCCGAAAAAGACTATGCAGAAGTTTTTGCAAGCTTCCCCAAAATCAGCTGGGAAGGGCATTGCATGTACTGCGGACATTGCGCGCCGTGCCCCAAAGGCATTGACGTGGCAAACGTAACCAAGTTTTTGAACCTTGCCAAAGCGCAGGGCGAAGTGCCGGAAACCGTACGCGAGCACTATGCGGCGCTTAAAGCCCACGCCGGCGACTGCATTGCTTGCGGCGCCTGCGCCAAACGCTGCCCCTTCGCCGTTGACCCCGTTGCGAACATGAAAGAGGCAAAAGAAGTTTTTGGGTATTGAGATAGGAAAAATAAATAGTAAAACAATAAAACCGGCATCGTTATGATGCCGGTTTTTGGTTAGAAGGGGAAAGGTTTATGGATGTTTCAAGTCTGCTGTTAGGTTATTTTATTGTGCTGTCTGGTTATTTGCGGGGTTATTTATCCTCGTTGTAGAACGGGCATTCATCGCCCCAGTCGCAGTGGCCGTCGTGGTGGTAGCGGTCATAGTGGCGGTCGCGGTCATAGCGTCCTTCGCCATGGTGGCGGCCATAACCCGGGCCCCAGCCGCAGTGCAGTCCGCGGAAGTTGCCGCGCGGGCCGCGGAACATATCTTTAAGTGCGTCCTGTTTTTGTTCTTCGCTCATGCTGGCCCATTTTGCTCTGGCTTCGGCTTCACGTTTTTCGATAGCTTCGCGTTTTTCTGCCGGAAGTTTGCTTAAAAATTCATCATGCCATTTCTGGCGCTGTTCAAATTTCTGCTGTGGGGTCATTTCCATCCATGCCAGTCTTGCAGCATCACGCTCGGCGCGCTGTTCGGGGGTAAGCGGAGTGCCGCGGCGCAGAGGCATCGGGCGGCGTGCATCGGTATCGCCTTCGCTCAGAATTTTTTCTACTTTATCGCGCATGGTGGGCTGTACGGGTTCGGTTTGGCCTGCTGCAAAAACCGGTACGCTGATGGCGGTGATTAAACCTGCAACTACTAAGGATTTGAATAATTTGCTTTTCAACATATCTGGTCACTCCTTTAATTTATGCTTATTTGTTATGCTCTTTAGCTTGTCTTTATTGTACAGTGTGCTTGTGGCAAAATTATGGCAAAAATATTTTATTTTGTGGTTTTTTAGCCACATTTTACTGTTAATATTATATCAGCAATTAAAGCAAAAAGTAAAAAACTGCGGCCTTTGGGCTGATGTAAGGCTTAAATTTCTGCGCAAAAATATGTATAATATAGGTAAGTTTTGTGCAGAGAGGTGATGGCAGTGGCAAAAATGCTGATTGCTGATGATAATAAACAAATTACTTCTATTCTATCCAACTATGCGCGCAAAGAAGGTTTTGAACCGGTAGTTGCGCTTGACGGCGAGGAGGCTTTGCGCCTGTTTGACGAGCATGAGCCGGATATTGCCATGGTGCTTTTGGATGTGATGATGCCGAAAGTGGACGGCTTTGAAGTATGCCGCCGCCTGCGCGGAAAATCGCTGGTGCCGGTAATTATGGTTACTGCCCGCGGCGAAGATTTTGAAAAAATCATGGGGCTTGATATCGGCGCCGACGATTATATTATAAAGCCTTTCAGTGCGGGCGAGGTAATGGCACGAGTGCGCGCTATTTTGCGCCGTATGCAGCCGCGCGAGGAAAAAACTGCGCATAATATTTACAGGTACAGCAATTTAATGATTGATTTGGACAAATATGCCGTAACCGTAAATGGCAGCGAGGTGCCGCTGACGAAAAAAGAGGTTGAGCTTTTATGGACTCTTGCCAAAAACAGCAGCAAGGTCTTTTCGCGCGATAACCTTCTGGACAGCCTGTGGGGCTACGATTATTACGGCGACAGCCGCACGGTGGATTCGCACATTAAGCGCATGCGTGCCAAGCTGGATAAGTTTGAGCATCCCGGCTGGGAAATAAAAACCATTTGGGGTGTAGGTTACCGCTTTGAGGAGAAAGCAAATGCATAACAAAATAGCTTTAAAACTTACATTGTATTTTGCCGCGGTGCTTTTGGTGTTTGCACTGGTGGTAGGCGGCAGCTTTGCGCATTTTTTCCGCGAGCATACGGTGGATATAAAAAGCACGGAGCTTAAACAGCGTGCCGTGCGCATTGCCGAAGTGCTGAGCGAAAATGCAGGCTGGCTGGAAAAACGCGGAGGCATAGCCAATACGCGCTTTATAAGTTACATTAACAACATCACCATGGAAGATGTGTGGGTTGTTAACAGTGACCGCGAACTGAAGCTGCCGCAGCGCATGAACCACCATATGGGCATGCACCGGCGGATGATGCACGCAGATACGCAGGCTCAGGTGCCGCCGCTGAAGGAGTTTCCGCGCCGCAGTGTTACTTTTGAGCAGTTGTCCGATGTTACCCGCAACTGCGTGGAGCAGGCGTTTGCCGGTACGGTATCGGTAGCGGAAGATTTTAACCCCGTGCGTGAGGAAACCATGCTTTGTGCCGCTGCGCCTGTATACGACGAAAACGGCGCTATCCAGGCGGCAGTGCTTCTGCATTACCCGGTGCAGGGCTTGCAGTCCGCAACGTGGGAAGGCGTAAGAATCCTGCTTTTATCCTGTGCCATTGCGCTTTTACTCGTATCGTTTTTAAGCGTGCTGTTCAGCTGGAAGTTTACGCGTCCCTTAAACCGCATGAAGGAAGTGGCGCAGAAAATGGCCGAGCATGATTACACTGAACGCTGCAACATCAAACAGAATGACGAAATAGGCGCGCTTGCCGCCACGCTTGACGAACTGGGCAGCCGCCTTCTGGACGCCGACGAGGCAGGGCGCAAGCTGGAAAAACTGCGCCGCAGCTTCATTGCCAACATTTCGCACGAACTGCGTACACCGGTAACGGTTATCCGCGGCAGCCTGGAAGCGCTTAACGACAAAGTTGTTACCGATAAGGAAGAAGTAGAGCAGTATTACAGGCAAATGCTGAAGGAAAGCCTGTTTTTGCAGCGGCTGATTAACGATTTGCTGGATTTGTCGCGCTTGCAGAATACGGATTTCCCCATTGAAAAGGAAAACATTAATTTGTGCGATGTAGTGCAGGACGCTGCCCGGGCCAGTAAGCAGCTGGGGCAGAAAAAAGGCGTGCACGTTGACGTTAAACTGGACAGGAATGTTTACCTTATGGAAGGCGACTACGGCCGCCTGCGCCAGATGCTGATGATATTTTTGGACAACAGCATTAAGTTCAGCCACGAAGGCGGCACCGTGGAACTGCGCCTTTTGGGCGACAGGCTGACGGTGACGGACCACGGCAGCGGCGTAAAACAGGAAGATTTGCCGTATGTGTTTGAACGTTTTTATAAAACACGCGGCGAAGCCAATAAAAACGGCAGCGGGCTTGGGCTTGCTATTGCCCGGGAAATAGCCCTGCGCCACAATATTAAAGTGAGCATGGAAAGCGTGCCTGATGAAGAAACCGCGGTAATTATGATATTGCCGCCGGCAGGAGAGGATGCAGAAAATGAATTACGGATGTAACGGCAGGCGCGCCGTAATAAGCGGTGGCACCAGCGGCATAGGGCTTGCGGCGGCGCGTACGCTTTTGGCGGACGGCGCGGAGGTGTGGCTTTTGGCGCGCACGGAACGGCCGCAGCTTTTGGCGGAGCTTAAAGAAAGCTACGGAGAAAAAGTGCATTTTATACAATGTGATGTTGCAAATGTTGCCAGCTGCAAAACTGCGGCGGCGCAGATAAAAAATGCCGGCAGCATTGATTTTTTGGTAAACAGTGCAGGCATTTACCGTGAGCAGAGCATGGAAATGCTGACGGAAACCGAGTTTGAAGAAATTTTTGGTGTGAACGTAAAAGGCACGGTGTTTTTAACGCAGGCGCTGCTGCCATACATGGCAGCAGGGGGCGCGGTGGTAAACGTAGCTTCGGACGCAGGGGTTAGCGGCAACTACGGCTGTGCTGCCTATTGCGCCAGCAAAGGGGCTGTGGTGGCGTTTACCCGCGCCCTGGCGCTGGATACAGCGCCGCGCCTGCGGGTTAACTGCGTATGCCCTGCCGATATTGATACGCCGCTTTTGCAGCAGCAGATTGAAGCGGCAGGAGGCAGCTATACACTGGCGGATGTTGCGGAAGCCTACCCAATGGGACGCGTTGGGCGTGCGGAAGAAGTGGCGCACGTAATCTGCTCGCTTTTAAGCCCGGCCAACAGCTTTATGACCGGCAGCGTAGTCACCGTAGACGGCGGCTTAACGGCAAAGTAAGCAGTTAAGCTATTTTGGTTGGCGGCAAAGTACAGCAGGTTAGAATTATAAAATTTTAATTTTTGGAGTTTGGTTATGGAACAAGTATGGGGTTTGGTGGCGCTGATTGGCGCTGCGCAGATTTTAAATTCGGTAAAACAGTTAAAAAACAGCCGCCGGGAAATGTTTAACGGCGGCGGAACATATACTTTATTTTTATTTTCCAATTTGTTAAATATTTTAAGCATGCTTGTGGTTATTTACGGCGTGTTTTTTAACAGCGGCGTTATTTTACCGGCATTTACTTTGTGGATTTTTAACTGGCATTTGTTTACCTATTATGCTGCAAAGATAAATAAAAATACAGGCCGCATTATGATTATTGCCATGCGCGTAATTACCGGGCTGCTGTTGTTGGGCTGCGTGTATATTTTGGTAATGTAAGTTTGGCAAAATGCTAAAAGCCGTTTGCAAATGCCGTTTGTTTGTTGTATAATACAAAAAGAGAGATAATCTGATGTTTGCCCGTCAGCCCTCTCCTTGTAAATTTTGAGTTTGAAAGAAGAGCAGCTCAGCCGTGGGCGGCTCTATTTCATTCCCACGAAAAGTTTAACATAACGCAACTAAAAAGCAATTACCGTCCTAAAAATGGGGCAGTAATTGCTTTTTTATTATTTATTTTCAGTTGTCAGTTTTTCAAATACGCCGTCAAGCCATGTGCCGTTAAAGCTTTCTATCGTGCCTGCGTCACAGGCGGCTGCAAGTTTCGGGTCAATCGGCATGCGGGCAACGGTTTCAACGCCGTGTTTCTGGGCAATTTCATCAATGTGGCTTTCGCCGAAAATATGTATTTCCTTTCCGCAGTCGGGGCAGGTAATGTAGCTCATGTTTTCCACCAGTGCCAGTACCGGCACATCCATCATTTTAGCCATATTAACGGCTTTTTCAACAATCATGCCTACAAGTTCCTGCGGCGAGGCAACTATAACAATGCCGTCCACGGGAATGGACTGGAATACCGTCAGCGCCACGTCGCCGGTGCCGGGAGGCATATCAATAAACATGTAGTCAACATCGCCCCAGATTACGTCCGTCCAAAATTGTTTAACGGCGCCGGAAATCAGCGGACCTCGCCATACAACCGGGTCGGTTTCGTTTTTCATCAACAGGTTAAGTGACATAACGCCTATGCCTGCCGCGGTTTTTACCGGAAACAAACCCCATTCGCTTGCTTCGGCGTGGCCGTGCAGGCCAAAAGCCTTGGGGATGGAAGGACCTGTGATATCGGCATCCATAATTGCTGTTTTATAGCCTTTGCGCTGGGCCAGTACAGCCAGAAGCGAGGTTACGAGCGATTTGCCGACGCCGCCTTTGCCGCTGACTACGCCTATTACTTTTTTTATGTGGCTCATTTCGTTAGGTTTTTCCAAAAAACTTTCTTTTGTACGTTCGCTGCAATTTTCGGTGCAGCCTTCGCAGTTATGCGAGCAGTTTTCAACCATTTGCTTTGCCTCCTGTTGTCTGGCAGTGTTTTGCTGCCGTTTGCATTGCGGTACTTGCTTATAAATTTCAGCATAGCACCGTAAGCGGTATCTGTCAATATTTGCGGTATGAAAAGTATTTGCCTGAATTTTATTCACCCATACGTTGCAGACGGCAGCTTTTATTTTTGCTGTATATTATATATAGGAAGGAAGTTGCACTTTAAAAAATTTTTCTGAAAATTTGACTAAATATTATTGACTTAGTAGGAATTTATCCAGTAAAATAGTGGTGCGCAGCTTATTTAATATTAATTTTCGTTTTGATTTATATTAATTACAGGCGCAGCCTTATAGTACAGGAGGATACGCTATGAAAAATGTAATTTTAGGTATGTGGGCATTTTTGTTAACGCTTGTTTTGCCGCTGCCTGCACTGGCGGCAGGGCTTAACGGTGCAGAGCTTTCCATCGGCTGGGTGCTGCCGTTTGCGGGCATACTTTTATGCATTGCCATCTGCCCTTTGGCGGTGCCGCATTTCTGGCACGGCAATTACGGCAAGGTAGCAGTGTTTTGGGCGCTGGCAACCGCTGTGCCGCTGTTTGTAATTTACGGCGGCGGTGTTGCGGCAGGCAGCGTGGCGCACGCGCTTATCGGTGATTACATTCCCTTTATTATTTTTGTAGGTTCGCTGTACACGGTGGCGGGTGGCATCCACATCCGCAGCAGCTTTACCGGCACGCCGCTTACCAACACCTGCTTTTTGGCGCTGGGCGCAGTGCTTGCCAACATTATGGGCACAACGGGCGCGGCAATGCTCTTAATCCGTCCGCTTATTGCGGCTAACGAGCGCCGCCGTTATGTAATGCACACTTTTGTATTTTTTATTTTTATTGTTGCCAACATTGCCGGTTCGCTTACGCCGTTGGGCGACCCGCCGCTGTTTTTGGGCTTTTTGCGCGGGGTAGACTTTTTTTGGACGGCCGAGCATTTAATTTTGCCGATGCTGACGGCTGTGGGCCTTTTGCTGGCGCTGTATTTTGTGATGGACAGCGTTTTGTTCAATAAAGAAAAGGATGAGTTTTTACTCGCAGAAAGCACCTGCACCAAAGAGCCGTTTGGTGTGGAAGGTAAAATTAACTTTGCGCTTTTGGGCGTAATTATTGGTGCCGTTTTAATGGCCGGCGTGTGGGACAGCGGCATGGAATTTACCGTGCTGGGCGTGCATTTAACCGGGCAGGGCGTGCTGCGCGATGTGATTTTCCTCGCGGCGGCAGGGCTTTCGCTGGCTTTAACGCCTGCTGATGTGCGCAGCGCAAACCAGTTTACCTGGGAGCCCGTGCTTGAAGTCGGCAAGCTGTTCTTCGGCATTTTTGTTACCATTGTGCCGGTGCTTGAGATGTTAAAAGCCGGTATGGCAGGCGCGTTTGCGCCGGTGGTGGCAATGGTTACCAACGCCGACGGCACGGCCAACAACGCCATGTACTTCTGGATGACGGGCGCGCTTTCGGGCTTTCTGGACAACGCGCCGACCTACCTTGCCTTCTTTAACATGGCAGGCGGCGATGCTTCCGTGCTGATGACGGAAGGCGCGCTGACGCTGATGGCTATTTCCATGGGCTCGGTATTTATGGGCGCCAACAGCTATATCGGCAATGCGCCGAACTTTATGGTGGTTGCCATTGTGCAGAACCGCGGGCTGAAAATGCCGAGCTTTTTCGGCTATCTGCTGTGGAGCGTAGGTATTTTAATACCCATCTTTTTGCTGCTGACATGGCTGTATCTCGTGTAAGGCACACTAAAGGTATTTATGTCAAGGCATATCAATACAAAATTTAATAAGGAGGAATAAACGATGAGTTCAGACAACAATGAAACCAGGCAGGTGCATATTGCCGTCGCCGACCCGACTCCGCTCGGATTGTTCGGATTGTCCGTGGTGACGTTTGTTGCATCCATGCAGAAGCTGGGTGTGGTCAGCGATGTTTCATGGGTCATTCCCTGGGCACTGGTCTGCGGTTCATTTGCTCAACTGCTCGCCGCCTATTTCGATTTTTGCCACAAGAATATTTTTGGAGCATCAATCTTCGGCGCATTCGGCTTTTTCTGGTCGGGCGTAGCGATGAGCTGGATGATTAAGGCCGGCACTTTCGGTGCGGGGCTGGCAGCGGGGGTAGACCCCAAGGCGCTGGGCTTTGCCTTTCTGGCGTACTTTATGTTTGCGTGTATCGGCACTATTGCCGCAGCGGAAGCCAACACATTTTTATTTGTGGACATGCTCCTGATTGATGTACTGCTTTTGTGCCTGGGGCTTGATACGCTTGGTATCGGCGGACACTGGGCGCACGATGTTGCTGCTTATTCGGAACTGGCGATTTCGCTGCTTTCGATGTACGGCGCAGGCGCGGTATTTTTAAATAATTTCTTCGGGCGCGTGTTCTGGCCGCTTGGTAAACCGCTCGGAATCTTTAAAAAAGTCTGATTAAAAGCCTTAAGATGGCAATATAAAAGCACTATCCGTATTGGGTAGTGCTTTTTGTATGCCCGGTTTATTGCAGGTTGTTGTTAAAATGTTTGTGCAGCTCGTCCTTGGCAAGCAGTTCTTCCAGCTTTTTGGCAATTTCTTCCACAATAAGGTGGCAGGGGTTTTCGTAGCCTGCAATTTGCATATCGTGCAGGGTTGCGCATTGCAGCGTGCCGAATTTTTCAATAACAAAGTCCGTCAGTTCCGTTACCATGCTGTAACCGTGAAAGTTTTCGCTGTCCTCCTGTCCGTCCTGAGCGGTAACAAGGCCGATAATGCCAACGGCAACGGTAAACGCGCCGCAGCACGAAAGCTGTGTTTGCATGCCGATGCCCATAATGGAGAACATTTTACGCGTATTTTCCGGCAGGTTTAAGCCGTAATATTCGTTGCAGGCCTTAAACATGGCTTCGGCACAGCTTAAGGTTGTGCCTATATGATATTTATTGACGAGTTCGTAAAGCTGCATTAAATCACTCCTTTATAACTGCTTGCGCAGATAAACCATATCTGTCAGCAGTATGCCGCCGTCATAGATGGGGCGGCTGTAATTATCGGTAAAAAAGTTTTTAATAATATGCGAGCGTACAAAGCCGAGCTTTTGATAAAAAGGCACGGTGGCAGGGCTGTCGCCGGTGCCGGCCTGCAAAATTTTAAAGCGGCCCTTGTATTTTGCTTCTATAAAATTAACAAGCGCTTTGGCGTAGCCGCGGCGCTGAAACAGCGGCTGCACGGCGATGTTTTTTATTTCCAAAATTCCGCCGCCTTCATCTGTTACAACACATTCGGCTTTAACGGTGCCGTCTTTCAGCACATACATATCGCCGCGGTTCAAATAGCGGTCTATCATGGCCTCTTCTTCGTCTGCCAGTAAAAGCAGCGGCAGGTATTGTTTTTTAGCGGCGGTAATTTTAATTATCTGTATGCCGCGTGTATTTTTAAGTACCGTGCCTTCGGTATTTTGCCGTGTGGCAAACAGCAGCCCGTCAAGCTGCGGCTTAATGCTTAAAAGCGCCTGGCGCGAATAATAATAAAAGCTGTAAAACAAATCGTCGGCAAAGATTTCTTCTTCTTCGTAACGCATTTCGTCGTCTTCTTCGTTATATTCTTCGCTCCACAGGTATTCTTCTCTAAGCATATCGCCGAAAAACGGCAGCGGCTCGGGGTGTTCAAATTCTTCAATTTCTTCGCAGACATTGGCCATGAGCGTAAAAAAGTCGAACAGTTCTGCTGCTATATAGCGCGCAACAGGGTTTGTTTCGCCTGCTGCAAGCGCCTGCGTGAAGATGCGCGTTAAAAATACCATGCCGAAGGGCGAGGCTTGCCATAAAGTGCTTTGGTGTTCAATGTTGCCGGCAAGTTCGTTCAGGGCTTTTTCGGCGGCTTTAATATCATCTGCCTTTTCAAGAACAGCTAAATATCCTGGAAAATCCGTTGCCCTGCCGTAAGGCGTAGTAAGGCGGTGCCACGGCACATCCGTAATTTTAAGGTTTTGTATGTAGGTTTGGTTGTTTATCATAGAGCGGCTCCTTTTGAGAGACTTTATATAGATAATTCTGTAAGTCTTTAACAAAGAGTTTTTGCTGTTTGTACAGGTAAAATTTTATAAATGGTTTTAAATAAAACTTTTTAACAGTAATTTCTTCTGTAAAATCTATTAGGGTGGAAGTTCCTGATGGTAAAAAAGTTCCTCGCCAGTGTCCGCAGATAAATTTATTTTGCAGTGTAAATTCCCAAAGATGATAAGGCTTAAAAACTATGGTTTTAAAATGTGTGGCTGTACCGTTTACGGCATATTCGATAAATTGATGCGGATTTAACACTTCGGTATGGCTTAAATCACTGCGCCAGTGGTAATTTTTTATGTCGGTAACAGCTTGCCATACGATTTTTATATTGTAGGGTAAAGTTGCCTGTATTTGTGAAGTAATCATAATTAATCCTTTACATACGGCATAACAATGCTGGCGAGTATTAAAACAAGCCCTAAAACGTCAAGCGTGCCGAAGGGTTCGCCTAATACTGTTACGCCTAAAATGGCTGCTATGGCGGGGCTTACGGCGCAGAACAATCCCGCGCGGGCGGCGCTGACATGGCTTTGCGCCATGGGCTGCAAGGTAAAGCCAAAGCCGGTGCATACTATTATAAGCATGGCAAGCATCAGCCATTGCGAGCCGGACTGCGGCAGCTGCGGCGTTTCTGTAAGCAGCATGGCCAAAAACGAAAGCACGCCCATAGTGCCAACCTGCACTATGCCTATGCCAAGTGTGGCGGTGCTGCCGTGCGAAAGGCGCTCCGTTACAATTATTGCCGCCGCATAACAAAGGCCTGCTGCAAGCCCCCAGGTAAAGCCGCCCTTAACTCTCCCTGGCCCAGTGCCAGAAGCACAACGCCAAGCATGGCCGTGCCAGTGCTGATTACTGTAAGTTTGCCGGGCAGCTTTTTATATAAAAGAATTTCAAGCAGCGGCACAAAAATAATGGCGCAGTTTTCCAATAGTGATACAAGCGACGATGCCGCCTGCGTCAGGGCAATCATCTCGCATGCCATGGTAATAAAAAAGGCTGTGCCAATAACTGTGCCCGCAAGTAAATCGCGCACGGCGAGGCTGCGCACTGCTTTGTTAAAAATAAGCGCCAGAAGCACAAAGGCAATTATAAAACGCACTGCCAAAAGGTTAAAAGGCGCAAGGCTTTCCAAAATCATTTTGCTGAAAATAAAGCTTGTTGCCCTTGCGGCGATAACGGCTATTAAAAGCAGTTCATAGCTGCGGGCGGAACCGGTTTGCTGCTGCATGTTAAAATCCTCTTAATTTAAAGGTTAGTTTAAGTTTATTATAGCATAAGGCGCGTTTTTGCGCTTGAGATTATCTGCCGCATGGCAAAATGCATTGAATTTGAATTTGATGAAAGAAATACGGTAAACTGTTAAAAATATTACAAAATATCTTTGGCTTAATAAAATATGCCTTTTATAAAAATTTTTTGTATAAAATTGCAGGCAAAAGGGCTATAATAGAGCTATGATTTTATTTTGCTTTGGGGGAGATATAATGGATAAAAACTTGCCGGTAGGCGTTATTGATTCCGGCGTGGGCGGGCTGAGTGTGCTGAAAGTTTTACAGCAGGCACTGCCGCACGAGGATTTTTTATATATCGGCGATACGGCGCGCACGCCTTACGGGCAGCGCCCGGAAAAAGAAATTCGCTCCATGGTGCATGACCTGACGGATTATCTTGACAACGCAGGCATTAAGCTTTTGGTTGTGGCCTGCAACACCATTACTGTTTTGGGAACGGAAAGCATCAGAAACGGTTATGCGTTTGACGTTGTCGGCATGAGCAAGGGCGCGGAGCTGGCGCTTGGCGTAACTAAAAACAAAAAAATCGGCGTAATGGCAACGCCTTTTACCGTGGCAAGCGGCGCGCACAAGGCTGCCGTTAACGCGCTTGACGCAGACGCGGAAGTTTTTGCGCAGGGCTGCCCCGATTTTGTGCCGCTGATTGAGCAGGGTGTGTTCAGCGGGGCGGCAATTGAAGACGCCGTTGCGAGGTATTCTGCGCCGCTGAAGGAGGCCGGTGTGGATACGGTGCTTTTATCCTGCACGCATTACCCGTTTATCCGTGCGGAAATTGAAAAAGGCTTCGGCGAAAGCGTTACGGTTTTAGACCCGGCGGAAGCAACCGCCTTGCAGGCAAGAATTTTTCTGGAACGCGCAGGGCTTTTAAAAATGCAGGGCACGGGGCGCAGCAGGGTTTGCTTTACGGCCGAGTTAAACCGCGGCAAAGCCATTGCGGAGCGGATGCTTGACATGGAAAGAAGCACTTTTGAAGAAATAAGCCTGCTGTAAGGCTGATTGTATACATAAGCTATATGCAGGATTTTATAAAATTTTGTCTAAATATATACCAGTATTGTTATTAATACGCTGGTTTAATAAATTTGTGGGGAGTGGTTTTAATGTTTAAGCGCAATAATCTGGCTGCACTGGCTGCATTCAGCGCCATGATGCTGCCGCAGCCCGCATTTGCGGCGGGGCTTAACGGCGGCGAACTGTCATTTGTGTGGGCCGTGCCCTTTATAGGCGTGCTTTTATGTATTGCAATCTGTCCTCTGGTTGTGCCAAATTTCTGGCATCATCATTTTGGCAAGGTAGCTGTTTTCTGGGCTCTGGCGTGTGCCGTGCCGATGTTTATCTCCTACGGCGGCGGTGTGGCGGTTAATTCCATCGCACATGCGCTTATTGCCGATTATATTCCGTTTATTATTTTCGTCGGCTCGCTGTATACGGTTGCGGGCGGCATTCATATCCGTTCAAGCTTTATCGGGCGCCCGGCTGTTAACACTGCGTTTCTGGCACTGGGCGCTGTATGTGCCAACATCATGGGCACCACCGGTGCGGCCATGCTGTTAATCCGTCCGCTTATTGCGGCCAATGCGCACAGGCGTTATGATATGCACACTTTTGTGTTCTTCATTTTTATTGTGGCCAATATTGCCGGCTCGCTTACGCCTTTGGGCGACCCGCCGCTGTTTTTGGGCTTTTTGCGCGGCGTTGAGTTCTTCTGGACTACCGAGCATTTAATTGTGCCGATGGCAACCGCAGTAGGTCTTTTGCTCCTCATTTATTTTATTGCCGATACCATTCTCTTTAATAAAGAAAAAGAAGAATTCCTTGAAAAAGAATCCCACTATCCGAAAGAACCGTTCGGCATCGACGGCAAAATTAACTTTTTGCTGCTCGCCGTTATTGTAAGTGCTGTTTTAATGGCAGGCATCTGGCATTCCGGCATTGAGTTTTCCGTACTGGGCGTGCATTTAAGCGGCGAAGGCGTGCTGCGCGACGTTATTTTCCTTATCGCCGCAGGCTTGTCGCTTAAATTAACAAGCAAAGAAGTGCGCGAAGCAAACCAGTTTGGCTGGGACCCGATTCTGGAAGTAGGCAAACTGTTCTTCGGCATTTTTGTTACCATTGTACCGGTGCTTGAAATGCTGCGTGCAGGGCTTGACGGTGCTTTTGCCCCGGTTGTTGCGCTTGTTACCAACCCCGACGGCAGTGCCAACAACGCCATGTACTTCTGGATGACCGGCGCGCTTTCCAGCTTCCTCGACAACGCTCCTACCTACCTTGCATTCTTTAACATGGCAGGCGGCGAAGCCCAGGTGCTGATGACGGAAGGTGCCAAAACTTTAATGGCTATTTCCATGGGCGCGGTATTTATGGGTGCCAACAGCTATATCGGCAACGCACCTAACTTCATGGTGCTTTCCATTGTGCAGGAACGCGGGCTGAAAATGCCTACCTTCTTCGGTTACCTGTTATGGTCCGGCTGCATTTTAATCCCAACCTTCCTGCTGCTTACCTGGCTGTATCTTTTCTAATAAAGTATTATTAACGGTATAACAAACTGCACCGCAAGGGTTATGGCAAGTAACTTTTGCAGTGCAGTTTTTGTAATCTGGCACAATTTGTTTTATAATATACTTAAGAGAGTTAAGGAGATTAAACTTGTCATTTAAAAGCGGCGTCATATTAATTCTGCTGTCGGCAGCGGCCTGGGGGCTGGGCGGCGTATGCGGACAGTTTTTGTACCAGTTTCACAGTGTTACGGCACCGTGGCTTATTGCGGTGCGGCAGGTGCTGGCAGGGTTCATTTTTTTAGGTTATCTGCTTTTGCGCGGCGAAAATATTTTCCGCATTTTTGCGGATACGCGCGATACCAAAGACCAGCTTGCCTTCAGCTTTTTGGGGCTTTTGGGCGCGCAGTTTGGCTTTTACTACACCATTTCGCTGTGCAACGCGGCAACGGCAACGGTGCTGCAATATACTTCGCCGGTGTTTGTTATGCTGTGGATGAGTTTTAAAAGCCGCCGCCTGCCGGAAGGGCGCGAATTTTTAGGCATCATTTTTGCACTTGTGGGCGTGTTTTTAATATCCACCCACGGCGATATCAATAATGTGGTGCTGTCGCCGGAGGCTTTGGTAATCGGACTGATATCGGCCGTATCGCTGGCGTTTTATACGGTGCAGCCCATGCGCCTTCTGCAAAAATTCAGCACCACGCTGGTGGTTGGCTGGGGGCAGCTTCTTTCGGGCACACTTTTGTGCTTTTTTGTAAACCCGTTTGAACCTACTGGCAGCTGGGATACCGGCGCAGTAATTGCTTTTATTTATCTTGTTATCGGCGCTACGGTTTTAAGCTATTCGCTGTTTTTGGTGGGGCTTAAAGTTGTAGGCTCTACCAAAGCAAGCCTCATCAGCTGCGCCGAGCCGCTGGCATCAATTATTGCTGTTGTGCTGTGGCTTAAAACTCCGCTTACGGCGGTAGATTTAATCGGCATGGCCTGCATCATTATTACCGTTATACTGCTTTCTATACCTAAAAAATAAAATATTACAACAAATTTATAAATTTATTAATTTAACCATTGCCTAATGGTAAATATTAGGGTATAATGTAATAAGCTTTAAGAATTACTATTTTACTTAAATTTAAACCACATGTTTATCCTGATAGAAGGTACGTGTCGGAATTAAATACAAAGGAGTTGGGAATATGGATATCAATTACAAAGCGATTGGGGTAAGAATTAAAGCTGCGCGTGCACGTAAAGGCGTTACTCAGGGCTACATCGCCAATCTCATTGGTCTGTCCACCCCTCATATCAGCAACATTGAAACCGGCAATACCAAACTGGGATTACCGACCATTATTCATTTGGCTAATGTACTTGATGTATCGGTGGATGAACTTTTGTGCGATAATATTAAACGCAGCGAAAAAATCTTCCAGAATGAACTGGCTGACCTCTTAAAAGACTGCTCTGCCCAGGAACTGCATTTTATTACCGAACTTATAAAAGTAGTTAAAAAGAACGGCTATGCAGGCGAACCGAAACGCCGCGGCCGCAAACCCAAAAAACTGGTTGAAGCAGAAAAAGCTGCCGAATAATTTAAAATACCGCTTGCCAATTAAGCAGTGTTTATATTATAATATTGCCGTTAAGCCACAATAGCTCAGTTGGTAGAGCATCTCATTCGTAATGAGAGGGTCGCAGGTTCGAGTCCTGTTTGTGGCTCCAATAAAAAATTAAGGCGTGGATTTTATCCGCGCCTGTTTTGTTTTTATAGGTAAAAATTGCAGAATATTATATCTGGCAAATCCTTTTGAAAAATACTTTATGCAAAATTAAAAGTACAAATATTTTCTTTTTATTTTTTTGACAAAAATGTAAAATGGTGTTACATTATAAGTGAAAACAGGAGTTGTCCTGTTGGGGGATTAAAAGCGCTGTACCTTTTTAAAGGAGGCATTTACTATGAAAAAGATTTTTGTTGCAATTGACGGCAGTGAACACGCATGGAAAGCACTTGATTACGCAGCAGAACTTGCAAAAGGCATGAAATGCAGCCTGTTTGTTTATACGGCTTTAAAACCCAGCGACAGCGGCGCTTTGCTTGCCATGTATGATATGGACGACCCGATGCTGGCAACAGAAGTTTCCGGCCTTGATGATTTGGGCGACAAACTTTTGGCTCAGGCTAAAGAACGTATCGGCGGTTCCGTTGAAGCAGAATATGAATACCAGGTTGGCTATCCGCCTGAAATGATTTTGAGCGCAGCCGAAAAATCCGGTGCCGGTATGATTGTTATGGGCTCCAGAGGCCTTTCCGGCATTAAGGAACTGCTGCTTGGCAGTGTAAGCAACCATATTGTACACTATGCAAAGGTGCCGGTAGTAATTGTAAAATAAATTTTGTTGCGCTGTAATAAAACGTAAAACTATTGCTGCCTTATAAAACATGGGCATAAAAACCGGGAGATATTGCTCCCGGTTTTTAATTTTGCCTGGGCGCAGATGAAAAACATATAATGAAGTAAATAATGAAGTAAAGTACAGATTTTGCTCTATATAGCAGTAAAGAACCGGTTAATTCAGCATAAGTAAATTTTTTAATACACTGCATAATTGCACCTTAAATTTAACAGTGGTATAATAAAATATCTGTAAGATGAATTTGAAATAACTGAAATATAAGGAGCGTTTATATGGTAAGCATTTGTGACCGTGTACGTTATGTAGAAACTGATATGATGGGCGTTGTGCATCACAGCAACTACTTCCGCTGGTTTGAGATGGGGCGTGTGGCTTGGCTGCGCGCTGCCGGTGTGGAGCTGTGGGAGCTGATGAACGCCAACATAATATTCCCTATTACTCATGTAGAAGCCAATTATAAAGAATCGGCGCTGTATGATGACGAAATTGAAATTTGCGCAGAAATGACCGCTTTCAGCCGCGCCAAAATGGATTTTACTTACCGCATCATCCGCAAAAAAGACGGCGCACTCTTGGCGGAAGGCTGCTCGCGCAATGTGTTTACCGATAATAACGGGCATATTATCCGCCTTAGCGGCGATTTTTATGACAGAATTAATGCTTTTTACCAAAAAGAGCAGGCAGAGGAGAAACACTGATGGAAGCAAAATATGAAATTATACCGGTGCCAACCCGCATTTTGACGCACCACGATAATATAGTTGACGCCATTTTGGAATACGGCAAAGACAAAATAGGCCCGCATGATGTTGTGTGCGCGGCTGAAAGCGTTGTTGCCATTACGCAGGACGGAGCCAAACGCTGCGAAGATTTTAAACCCGGCTTTTTAGCCAAAACTCTGTGCCATTTGTTCCCTGCCAAAGGCAGCATCAGCGGCTGGTACAGCATGCAGGCTCTTTTGGACGCCGAAGGCGCAATGAAAGTAATTATTGCCGTTATCTGTGGTTTTGCCGCCAAATGCGTTGGCAAACGCGGCGTGTTCTACCAGATGGCAGGCTACCAGGCGCGCCTGATTGACGACGTTACCGGTACCATGCCGCCGTACGACAAGCACATTGTTTACGGCCCGTTTGAACCCCATAAAGTAAGCGAAAGCATTAAAAAAGCCACCGGCGCTTACGGCGCGGCCATTGCCGACGTTAACGACCTTAAGCGTGCCGCCGTGCTTGGCTGGAGCGAAGGCGTTGACCCCGACAAGGTTGCCCAAATTTTAATTGACAACCCATTCGGCAACGGCAGCCAGAAAACGCCTGTTGTTATTATTAAAAATTACGCCAAATAAGGAGGGCTTGTGATGCTGTTTATAATTGAAATTATCGCCGGGCTGTTCCTGCTGGGCGTTGTGGCTGTGGCAGTATTTATTATGATGCAGCCCAAACACAGATTTGTATTTGATGTTAAAAACCGCACCAAAGCGGAACTTACGGATAAAACCGATAATAAACTTTGCTTCAGCGTTGATGTGCCGTTTACCAACGAAGGCGGCGACGAAGGGCTTGTGCTTGACGCTTTTATGCGTATTTACCTGCCGCAGGAACAGTATGACAAAGCACTGGTGCGCGGCAAAATTAATTTAAAAGATGTACCGCGCGACGACGATTATTTTGAAGCGCTGGTAATGCCCAAGGGCGGCAATAAAACCATGACTGCCAAATTTGAGCTTACGCCCATGCACGGTGCAAACCTTAAAGAAGCCGTAAACGGCCTGCCCGATTTTGATGTTGCCATGTTCTGGGAATGCCGCGGGCGCGAAAACCTGTACACCGTTAAAAAGTTTATAACCATCAGTGCGGACGAAGTAAAAGCGCTGCTGAAATAATCAAAGCCCTGCCTTTTGGCGGGGCTTTAGTGTTTACGGGGGGCTATTTTGCCGTTACAATAAAGGTATAATGGCGTTAAAACACAAAAATTACATCTGCGTAAAAGCAAATGCCGTTAAAAACGCCAAATTAAGATTTATTTCAGTTTATTTTAAGATTATATGGTTATAGTGCTTATAAAAAGCAGGTGATATATAATGAAAATTTTACTGGCCGAAGACGATTTGCGCCTCGGAAAAATGCTGAAAACAATTTTAAGTAAAAACGGCATCAATGTAAAATGGGTTACAAACGGCGAATCGGCATACGACGAATGTTATGCCGACGGTTATGACGTTTTGGTGCTGGACTGGATGATGCCGGGCATGAGCGGCATAAAACTGTGCAGTGTTTTGCGCAGCGAAGATTATCAGGGCAAAATTTTAATGCTTACTGCGCGCGACAGCTTGGACGACAAGGTAAACGGGCTTAACGCCGGTGCGGACGATTATCTGGTTAAGCCTTTTGCCGTTGCCGAACTTCTGGCGCGTTTAAATGCGCTGGTACGCCGCCAGGGCAGCTACATGGAAGAAAATGTTGAGTACAAGGGCTTTGTTTTAAACAGCGGCGATTACACAATCAGCTACGGCGGCAGCAAAGTGCAGCTGCGCCCGCGCGAATTTAAGCTGATAGAACTGCTTTTGCGCAACGCAGGTAAAATAATTCCGCGTGACGTAATTTTGGAACGCGTCTGGGGCATTGAAAGCGATATTACCGAAAACAACCTTGATGTGCATATCGGCGCGTTAAGGCGCAAGCTTAAGGAAATAAAGGGTGAAACACTTATAAAAACCATCCGCGGTGTTGGGTATCTGGCAGAGGCAGACGATAATGTTCGATAAATTAAAAAAACGCCTGACCCTTATTTATACAGGTATTTTCAGTTTAATAATGGTGTTTGTCGTTGCAGTAACGGTAGCTATCGGCTGTATTTCCGTTTTAAGAACGGAAAAGGATATGCTTATTGCCGATATTTACGACGAATGGCGCGAATGGATTGGCAGCGGCGAACTGCCGGTAGACCCGGCGCTTGTAAAAAAAGGCGAAATGATGTCTCTGATGTATGACGCTGACGGCAATATCATTATTGACCAGATGACGGACAGCCCTTACGCAGCGGCATTAACCGCAATACGTGCCTCGTGGCCGGAGCCTGAGAACGAAACGGAGCTGCTGTATTTCAGGGATAAAAATGGCACCTTGCATTTCTTTCTGGCAGGCGGCTGCACTTTTTGGGAAAACGGGCAGATTCAGGCACGCCTGTACACCTTTTTAAATTTGGAAGATTATTACGACATGGCCGTGGACGGCATGTACTTTTTGTTTTTGCTGTGTGCGGTGTGCATTATGCTGGCGGCAGGCGGCGGTTATTACATGGCTGCTAAAAACATTAAGCCGCTGGAAATTTTATTTGCGCGCGAGCATGAATTTGCCGCCGACGCTTCGCATGAACTGCGCACGCCGCTTACGGTGCTGAGCCTTGGCGTGGAGAGTTTGCAGAATGACGATGAAAGCAAGCTGAGCGGCTTTGCGCAGGAGGTTCTGCGCGATATGCAGCACGAAACAAAGTATATGTCGAGGCTTATTGAAGCGCTATTGACTTTGGCTCGCGGCGACGAAGAAAATACGCCGCTGGCCCGTGCCAAGGTAGATTTAACGGAGGTTGCCGTTAAGGTATGCAATAAAATGCGCCCGCTGGCAGCCAAAAAAGGGCTGGGGCTGGAATATGCTGCCGGTGACGCGCCGCAGGTGTTCATACTTGGCGATAAGAATAAAATGGAGCAGCTGCTTATAATTTTTATCGACAATGCCATAAAATATTCCGAAAGCGGTACCATTTCTGTTGTTGTGGAGCCTGACGGCATGCACGCCGTTATAAAAGTAATGGATGAAGGCATAGGCATCAGCGAAAGCGATGCGCAGAAAATTTTTGAACGCTTTTACCGTGTAGATAAGGCACGTTCGCGCGCGGCAGGCGGTTTTGGGCTTGGGCTTAACATTGCCCGCATAATTGTGGTGCGCCACGGCGGAACGGTAAGCGTTAAGCCGCGCAGCCCGCAAGGAAGCATTTTTACGGTACGTTTGCCGTTGTACCGCTGAAATTTAAGATTGGTTTCATATAACTAACTTCCTGTTTCAGTTTTGTTTAATTGGCTTTAAGTACAATTAAGACAAGCTGAAGTTAGGGAGTTGATTTTTTATGAGACGTTATGGATGGTGGTTATTTTGGGGCCTGGCGGCGCTGCTTTTGTTTTTTGGCAACGGGCAGCTGTGGATTACCGATTCCGTGGAATCGAATTATGCGCTGACGGCCAAAGAAATGGTTTTGAGCGGCGACTGGATTTCGCCGCAGATTTACGGCAATTACTGGTATGACAAGCCGGTATTTTTTTACTGGCTTACGGCGGCAGGCTTTAAAATTTTTGGCTTTAACGAATTTGCCGCACGCTTTTTCCCGGCGCTGTTCGGCATGGCAGGGCTTGGGCTGTTGGTTTACGCCGCCAAAAAACTTTACGGCGAAAAAACTGCGTTCTGGAGCGGCGTTATTTTAATGACCAGCACGGAGTTTTTCCTCATCAGCAAATCGGTTATTACCGACAGCACGCTGTTTTTCTTTTTCAGCATGGCGCTGGTGTTTTTTTACCTTGGGTACAGCACGCAGCAGAAAAATTACTATTACGGCATGTATACAGGCATGGCGCTGGCAACCTTAACCAAAGGGCCGATAGGCTTTTTGCTGCCGGGCCTTATTATGATGCTGTTTCTGGTTTTTACCCGCGGCTGGTGCGAAATTAAAAACATGAAAGTTTTCAGCGGCGGGCTGCTGTTCTTTTTAATTGCCGCACCGTGGTATGTGGCCATGTACAATCTGCACGGCAGTGCTTTTATAGACCAGTTCTTCGGCACGCATAACTTTTTGCGTGCAACCGTATCCGAGCATCCTCGTGATAACGTGTTTTACTATTATACTCTGGTGCTGCTTCTGGCACTCTTTCCCTGGAGCGGGCTGCTGCCGCGCTTTTTGTGGCGCACCCTGCGGGAAGACGGCAAATGGCGCAGGCCGGATGAAAAAACGGGTTTTCTGCTCATCTGGGCGGCAACGGTGTTCTTTTTCTTCCAGAACATGGCAACCAAGTATTTAACTTATACCTACCCAATGCTGTTTCCGCTGGCATTGCTTTTGGGTAACTACTTTTCGGAAAAGAAATGGAACGCCGTAACGGCAGGCACTTTAATTGTGCGCGACCTTATTTACATTGCCCTGTTTGGCGGCGCGCTGTGGTGCTGGTGGAACAGTATTATCAGCATTGGCACGGTAATTTTAATCGGTGCGGCGGTGCTTGCCGTTATCGGCATCAGCTGGATAAGCATCAGCCTTGAAAACGGGCTTACGGCCGCAGGCGTTATCGCCGTAACGGCGCTTGCTTTTAACCTGCTGCTTATTAATGAAGTTGCTGTGCCGTTCAGCAGCCTGCGTTCCGATAAGGAAATAGGGCTGGAACTTGCGCAGAGCTACCGTGCGGTTGATGAAATAGGCGTGTACGGCAAATATTCCACGTCGGCAGTTTTCTATTCCGGCAAAAAAATTATCAAGCTGGTGCCCGATGAAGACCTGGCAAACTTTGCGCCCAAAGCGTACAGCTGGAAGGTAAAAAACGTAATGCCATTTGAAGGCATTAACTCGTTTGGCAGGCGCGGCCAGCTGCTTTTGGTAAAAAAGAACGAAGCCGGCAAATTTTTAAACGGCAGTAACGGCAAATGGCTGGTAACCGGCGAAAAAGGCGGCTGGTACATTTTAAAAAGCGCCTGACAGGCAAAACTTAACATTGTTTTAATATAAATTTCAGCTTTTGCCGTTACAATAGAAGCGTAAAAAGATAACTTAATTTTGTTTGTGAATGGGGGAACAGCCATGGATAATTTTTACCGCGCCAAAAGAACTGACAACGGCAGCTGGGTTTACGGAATTTACCTGCCGCTGCTGGACGGAGCGTGCATGATTCCGGACGATGCTGCTATCTGCGATATGACTAAAAAAGTGGATGGCGTTGATATAAAAGGGCATCTTATTGAAACCGTAGGCATTGAAAGAAATACTCTGGGGCTTTGCACCGGCGTGGAAGACAGCGAAGGCATGCCGGTGTTTGCCGGTGATTATGTACAGTTTAATGTACCGGTGGCCAAAAAGCAGACGGCAGACAACGCCTGCGCGCATGACGTTGTGCTTATTGAAGAAACTCACGAAGGGTTCAGGGTGGCTGCCGACGGCATTTTTACCATTAACGCCGTGCAGTTTCTGGATAACCTGCGCGCCAACGGCAACGGCTTTACGGTTATCGGCAATGTTTACGATAACCCGGAATTTGCAGCGGCGGCACGCAACAACATAGCTTAAAATTAAGGCGGGTGCGTTTTTCGGCGAAAAATTAACGCCCAGAAGCACATTCGGGCTGGTGTGCATAGTGGTTGGCACGCTGCTGGTGCTGCCGCCTGCTTAACATAAAATACATACAGGCATAAATAAAAGAGGGCATATCCTTTGCGGTATACCCTCTTTTTGCTGTGTATTTATTTTGTTTTTGCCAAATCGGTATCGCTGTCCAAAATTATGGTAACAGGCCCGTCGTTATGTATTTCTACCAGCATTTCTGCACCAAATTCACCGGTTTGTACGTCCACTCCTTTAGCGGCGATAATTTTGTTGAACTCATCGTAAAGCTGTGCCGCCGTATCAGGCTTTGCCGCGCCGCTGAAACTGGGGCGCCTTCCGTGGCGGCAGGAAGCGTACAGCGTAAATTGCGATATGGAAAGCACGCTGCCGCCCACATCAAGTAGGCTTAAATTCATTTTGCCCGCGTCATCTTCAAAAACACGCAGGTTCAGCATTTTATCTGCCATGGGCGCCAAAACGCTGCTGTCATCATTCGGGCCAAAGCCCACAAGTGCAACAAAGCCGCAGCCAATGCTGCCTTTAATTTTTCCGTCAATGGCAACACTGCCTTTTTTAACTCGCTGTAAAACTAATTTCATTATCAATCTGCGGCGCTGCCGCTAACCTCCTATGCGTTGCATTTAGTAACAAAATCGCGCACTACTGCGTTAAATTTAGCTGCTTCTTCATAAAACAGCATATGCCCGCTTTCCGTAAAGGCTTCAAACTGTCCGTAAGGAAGCTGCGCTGCAATGTGCTGCCCCTGTTTAATGCCTGCGGTAAATACCGGGCCGTCGGCGTTCATAACAATTACTGGCACGTCAATGGTGGGCAGTACGCCCGTAAAATCGCTGGAAAGGTAATCCGAATAAATTGCTGCCGAAATCCATGGCGGCAGTTTTCTGAATTCCTCAATTACCCAGTCTGTTCCGGCAGGGCGTTTGCCGTTTTTAAAAATGTTATTGGCAAAGGTTTCAAAATATGCTTCGCGGTCATAAGCAAGGCGCTGGGCAATAACGTTAAAGCCGTCCATATTGTAGCCGTGAAGTCCCTGCGTATTCCACGGTTCGGGGCTGAAGGGGAACGGCGTCATGTCAATCAGGCCAAGGCCTTTAATCTGTTCCTGCCCGAACTGGTCAAAATACGAAAGCACAATCGGCCCGCCCATGGACCAGCCCATAACAACGGCGTCTTTTAAATCGAGGTAGTTAATTAAGTCATAAACATCACAGGCAAACTGTTTAATGGTAATGCCGTGCAGCCCTTTGGAGGAGTTGCCGTGCCCGCGCAGGTCCAGCGTAACAACGGTAAAATCCCTGGCAAGTTCATCCACGTTGCGCTGCCAGAATACGTGTGAGCACTGCCAGCCGTGAATTAACACCAGCGGGCGTCCTGTGCCGCGCACTTCGTAATACAAATGGGCACTGTCGGCCGTATTAAAATAACCCTGTTTCATAATTACACCTCACAATCGTAAAAATTATTGCTGCTGTAATACTTCGCCGTGCGCAGCAAAAAGCCTGCCGCCGCTGCGGATAAAAATTTTTCCTGCAAACAAAAAGGCATGGACGTAAAATCCATGCCTGAATTTTTAACTTGCTGTATTAATGTACTAATTTAACGCCGGTGTGCGCTTCAATATCTTTTTCGCCCTTGTCTACAAGGAAGGAAACTACGGCGTCGCCGGTGATGTTAACGCAGGTACGCGGCATATCAAGGATACGGTCGATACCGGCGATAAGGGCAGAGCCTTCAAGCGGCAGGCCAACGGCGGTTAAAATCATGGTAAGCATGATAAACCCTGCGCCCGGTACGCCTGCGGTGCCGATAGATGCCAGTGTGCCGGTAAGCACGATGGTAAGCATCTGGGCAGAGTTAAGGTCTACTCCGTAAAGCTGGGCAACAAACAAAGCGCATACGCCCTGGTAAACTGCGGTGCCGTCCATATTAATGGTTGCGCCGAGCGGCAGCACAAAGCTGGAAACTTCTTTGGAAACGCCCATTTTCTGCACGCAGGCAAGGTTTACCGGTAAAGTACCGTTGGACGAGCAGCTGGTAAAAGCAAGCAGCTGCGCCGGTGCAAGGCCTTTAAAGAATTTAAGCGGGCTGAATTTGCCGATAACTTTCAGCATGCCGCCATATACAAATACAGCGTGCAAAAAGCAGCCAAGGTAAACGGCAACGATAACTTTTAACAGCGGCAGCAGCACGGCCGGGCCGTTGGAAGCAACTACCGGGGTAATCAGGCCGAATACGCCAATGGGGGCAAAATCCATAATAATGCCTACAATTTTGTAGGATACTTCGGCAAGGCCGTTAATGGTGTTTTTAAAAGTATCGGCAGGTTCGCCAACCATGGAAATGCCAAGGCCGAGGAACAGTGCAAAAACTATAATTTGCAGCATATCTGCCTTCAGCATGGATTCTATCGGGTTGGTGGGGAAAATATTAACAATAACCTGCATTAAAGGCGGTGCGTCTTTGGCGGATGCAACAAGCCCTTCGGCGGGCAGGTTCATGCCTGCGCCCGGCTCAATTACGCTGCCCAAAATAAGGCCAAGCACAATGGCAAACGCCGTTGTTACAAGGTAGTAAATAACGGTTTTCATACCGATGCGGCGGATTTTTTTAATATCGCCCAGGCTGCACATGCCCATAACAAGCGAAGCAAAAACCATCGGCACGATTGTCATTTTAATCATGTTCATAAAAATAGCGCCGAAGGGGGCAATCCACGTTTTGGCAAATTCGGCCCCGTCTGCGCCAAGCAGCAGCCCGGCAACAACGCCAAGCACCAGTGCTGCCATAATTCTTGTTGATAACTTCATTATAAAGCCTCCTAAATATGTAAAAAATATATTATAACAAATTTGTATTATATCAAAAAAATAATAAAAAACAAAATTGTATACAATATTTTTGATAAAGGAAGCCGAAATAAAAAAAGCCGCCGGAGCGGCATTTTAATTTTGTTTGAAGCGGTGCAGCGATTTAATTGCCAGCATACTGCCAAACCAGGCCGTAACAATGCCGCCCAAAACATCAAGCGGGTAATGCACGCCGAGGTACAGACGCGAAAAGGCAACCATTACAGCCAGCAGCATAATGGGCAGGCCGAAAAATTTGGGCAGCAGTTTATAATACACAAAGGCGCAGGCAAATGCGGCGGTGGTGTGCCCGGAAGGAAAGGAGTAGCCCGAAGCGTGCGTAATGAGCGGAATAATCTGCGGCAGCACCTCAAACGGGCGCGGGCGCATAACGGCGTTTTTTAAAATAACGTTGCTGATAAATGTGCTTAACACAAGTGCGGCAATGGCGGTTATGCCTGCGGTGCGCGTTTTGGAATTAAGCGCAAGAAGAATGCCCGTAAAAATCCAAAACCAGCCCAAATCGCCCAAAAAGCTTATGCCGCGCCAGAAGCTGTGCAGCGGTTCATAACGCAAAGCATCCTGTATGTAAAGCAAAAGGCGTGTGTCAAGTTCTGCCAGGTAAGCCATCATCCTTCCTCCTTTCCGGCTGCGCCTTGTTTTTATTTTTCTTTATTATAAGTTTAACATAGAGGGATTAAAATAAAATGAGAGGGGGGAGGGAAAAGATTGTTTTTTATTTGGTAATTTTCTTTGTATTTACAATATTGCATTTTTATTTAATTTTTCCTTCATCTTCATTCTTTTGAATGAGCAAAAGAATGAAGCAAGAAAACTCACGCGGCTGAAAAAATTTAAACGCGGCACACCGAAAGCAATAAAATTTTCCACGGAACTCGCTTTGCTCAAACACCGGGAAAATTTTATTGCTTTTCAGTAAATACCGCTAAATTTTTAATGCCGCGATTTGATGTGACCCGTACTTTTAATATGTTGAATTTAGGTGAGCGGCTTTGCTTAAATTCGTACTTTGGTAAATTTTTATAAAAAACAGCAATGTTATCGCAGGTTGCATATATTTTTTATAATGAATAGTCATAAAATACTATTTAAGAGCATAATATCCAAAATCAAGCTATAAAAGTACGGGTTATGTCAAAAGGCGACTTTCAAAAAACAGGCGAAAACTTTAAATAAAAAGGCACTTGCAGCAATAG
>ERZ780208.165-NODE-165-length-74848-cov-8.072587_pt1 | contig 74848 bp, 100 predicted proteins | sample MGYA00511167_ERZ780208 | MGnify/ENA primary metagenome ERZ780208 (study PRJEB29588, sample SAMEA2159202) | human gut metagenome | biome: human gut; feature: human-associated habitat; material: faeces | place: Denmark | collected 2008/2010 ...
ATCATTTTATCAACGTCTTCCCTGATTTCAGACTTAATTTTTTCTTTATTATGAACAGCGTAAAATATATTCCATCCTATAAGTATTGTAACAGTAATAGCCAACACGTCAACTTGAATGTCTGTTTGCATTTCTTTTGGACTGTCAGTTGAAATACACAGCATTCCTATGATTGAAGCAATCGCCAATGCGCAAGTAATAATACTTACACATATCAAGGCATTGGCAACATTCATCTTCGTTTCTGAATCCATATTATTCGAGCATATATTTAATAATTTCCTTTTTCAATTTATTTAGTTGGCATCCCTAAAACCATTTGCCCGTGTGAATTATTTAAGACAAATTCGTATTTGATTTTAATGCCAAAACTTTGATTACATTTCCATATCAAATCCTGCAAATAAAAATCATTTAATCCGCCGTTTGTAATAATTAAACCATTCTTTTCTTTTTCGTGAGAAGTTACACAAACAATGGATGCTGTTAATTTTAGTGAATTATAATATTGCTCTACGAATTTTTGAACTTTATCATTCTTTTGCGGAGAATTAAATTTTAATACAAGCATATTATTTATTCTTCCTCCTTTTGGGTCTATTGCAGGGTTGTTTTTCAATATTTCAATCTCTTTATTAAAGTTAGTTTTGATATCAGAAATAGTTTTATCTGTTTGTATAGCCTTTTCCTTTATTCCATCTTTTAGTTCTTTGGCATTTATTATTTGCCAACTAACGGTAAAAACTACAAGTAATGCCAATATGCCGACTATGGCACCGATGTAATCGAAACCTAACTGATTAGGATGTGTCATACATAAGGCTGTAATACTAAAAAATAGAGCTAAGAAATTTGTACATACAAGAATAAAAGACTTTATACCTGTGGTTTTCTTTTTAGCAAAATAAATAACAAATAAAATTAAAATCAAAAAGATTGCAACATCAATAACGTCGTTGTACTTATTTATAATATCGCCAATGCACTTAATCCATTGACAATTTAGTAATAAACTCATTATTGTTGGTGAAGTTCCCATATCAGCAATTACTTAATAATATTCTTTTATTTAACTCAACTATGGTTTTCATTATATTCTGCGCCTCCTCCAACAGAGATTGGTGCTTTTCGTAAAGCATATTCATTTCTTTCATTAAAGCAACCTTATCTTCCATTGAAAGATTTTCGCAGTTTGCTATATTTTTGCTATCGTTTGCTATATTCTTGCTATGTTCATATTTTAGTCCGGCACCATTTACAAGCCATTCCCTGCTCACACCCATCTTTTCACAAATAGCATTTATTAGTGGGTCGGGATTGCGTACACCTCGCAATATTGAAGATATTGTCGATTGAACAACGCCAGTTATTTCCGCTAAACCAATTTGATTCAGCGAATGCTCACGCATTATATCCTTTATGCGATTGCATATTTCAGTATTACGATTTTCTATCATGGCAAATATATTTGTGCTAATAATATGTTAATTAAAGCATTTATATCGCATGTATTGCTTTATTATTGCTATATTTGCACCATTGAAATACAAAAACAGCGGTGTGGGGAGCGATGTTTATCGCACCTTTGGAACTTGACACTTGCAAATATAACGAAAATATCGCAAACCACACCTTGTTTTATATGAAATATATAAAGAATTATGGATAAAAAAGCGGTAGTAACGGTAGACGACATCTTGCAGATTAAGCCCGGCACGTTTCGGGTGTTCTACTGCGGCACGGCATTGCAATGCCGCAGCGCACAGTCGCAGGTGCAATACGCAAAGCGTTATCGCAAGCCCGACGATGTGGGCGACTACACGACAAAGTGCGACTATGACAGATGCACGGTAACGGTGTCAGCCCTGCCCGTGATTGAAATGAAAGAGGTGAAACAATAAAACAACTAACAATATGAAGCATTATAATTTTATTTGCGCGGCAACATTGCTGTTCCTTGCAAGCTGCACAAGCGCAACGCAAGACAGACTGCCGAAAAATCCGAAAGACAAGGAAGTCTACAAGGACGACAACGGGAGCAGTTGGATATGGAATGCGGCTGCGGCCTGTTGGATGATGAGGGCGGCAAATGGGGCAACATATCAATATCACCCTACGACGGGCAGCTTCACAAACGCTTCGGGAGCCAAGGTCACGCCGCCGACCAATGTGTCTCGTGGGCTTGTCGGCCATAGCGGAGGCGGCAGGGCTGTCTTTGGCAGCACAGGAAGGGGTGCGTCTGTATCAGCTTAAGAATATCAACCATGAGACGGATAAACGTAAGGCCGCGCAACGGCTACAAGCAAAAAATAGAGGAACTGGGCTTCTGTTTCCATGAGGGCTATTGGAAAGAGGAGGCTTGCTACGAGTTTGGCATGGCGGAGATTGAAGCCATCGAAAAGGCGACCAACGAATGCTATGCCATGTGCTGCGATGCCGTCCAGCACATGATAGACAGCGAAACGTTCCCAATGGACGGCATACCGCAAAGGCTGAAAGACGCCATCGTGGCTTCGTGGGAGAAAGACGACCTGTCTCTATACGGAAGGTTCGATTTTGCTTTCGACGGCAATACGCCCAAGCTGCTGGAGTTCAACGCAGACACCCCAACATCGCTGCTTGAATGCTCCGTGATACAATGGGATTGGAAGCAAGAGGTGTTCCCCTCGTGCGACCAGTTCAACGGCATACATGAGGCTCTGGTGCAGAGCTTCCGCGACATACACGGGCGGTATGGCTTCGGAAAATACCACTTCGCCTGCTGCCGCGAAAACCTCGAAGACGAGGAGACCTTGCAATACATATTGTCCGCCGCGATGGAGGCAGGGCTTGACGTGGCCGAAGTTTCAATGGAACAAATGCTCCTTGATGATGGCGTGTTCCGTACAGCAAACGGCGACAGGGTGGAGTGCTGTTTCAAGTTATACCCATGGGAGTGGATGATGACCGAAAGCCCGGAGGGTTGCATGGCCGACACAGTGTGGATAGAGCCTCTTTGGAAGTCGCTAATGTCAAACAAACTCCTGCTAAGGGTACTTTACGACCTATATCCCGACTCGCCCTACATACTGAAATGTCAAAACGCCCCCAACGGATTGAAATCTTACTGCAAAAAGCCGATATTCGGTCGTGAGGGAGCAAACGTGGTGCTTGTCAAGGATGGCTCTGTACTTGAACAGACTGGCGGTGAATATGGAAACGATGGATATGTCTACCAGGAAATTGCCGACATACCATGCTTCGATGGCAAATATCCAATAATCGGCTCGTGGGTGATAGGCGGCGAGGCCGCCGGCATGGGCATCCGCGAATCGTCAACACGGATAACGGACAACATGAGCGAGTTCATTCCCCACATAATAAAGTAACGATATGCTACTATTCAAAATCTCCGTCTTGACGTTCAACGTCCTCATAACGCTCGCCTGCTTCTACGGTGTCTACAAGACATGGGCGCAGACAGACGGACAACACGCGATTCTTCTCACAGGGCTGGCGATACTTTGCCTCAATGTCCTGCTGTACACAACTTACTTCTGCATGACAATTTAAAAAAGGAGGCAGTGATGAAACCCAAATACAAGGTCGGAGAAATATTGATTCCACGGCAATTGCCATCCAACTTGGCACTTCCTATGAATATGGATATTATTGCTTTAGTCAACAAACATTCTGGCTGTAAGTTTAAAGTGCAAGAGATTGTGAAAGTTGACTCGGCTTTGCATACATGGTTTGAATACCATTTAGTAAAGGAATCGGGGAAGAGAGAGAGAATAACAATATCTGATAGGTATTCCAGGTACTTCAAGAAATCGAGGCGCATAACATTTAACTTCGGGTACAGACAGTATGATTGATTGTGACAAATGTATTTTTCATAGCCTGTTTGGGTGCTCACCACCCCGCGACATTGACTGCGAGACTGCAATGATAATATCATCTAAAGTACACAAGTCTAACCATTCATGTGGTAAACATATAACATTCAACTTCGGGCAATATGGAAAGGAAGATAGGTGAGACGTTCTATTTTGAGGGCCACAAGCTGAAAGTAATCGAACGAAAAGTTTGCGAAGGTTGCTTCTTCGCGCGACTGCCGTGCGAGCAGAAACGTTACCTTGACGTTCATGGATATTGCGCAAAATCAAGGACAGACGACCATTTTGTCAAATTCATAGAAATAACGCCAATGTCTACCCGCAAGCACATAAAGTTCAACTTCAAATAAACAATAAAAACAATATGGTAATGCACAAGGTAATACCAATCGAGATATACAACACCGACCTGCTGGTGTGCTTCGGCGACGTGCAAGGCGTAAAAGAAGCCTTGCAGGAATACATCGGCGATGAAAAGGCGGAGGAGACAATGCGCAACTTCGGAAAAGTGCGCGAATCCACGCTTGCGCGAACTTGCATGGCTGCGAACGGCGGAGTGCTACTATGGATGCCATCGATACCCGACAATACAAAGGATTACGCGACGCTGGCGCATGAGGCACTTCACGCTGCTGCTTATACAATGAGAAAGGCAGGCGTACCGTTCTCCACCGACACGGAAGAAGCATACGCCTACCTCATAGGTTACATAACATTGCAAATAGAGGAGTTTATCGCCGCTTGCCAACAGGGCGGTGTTCCTTGACCGTCGTACTCTTGTGCCTTTCGGCATACTTCTGAGTGACAAACTGCCCGGTCTTAGCGTCGCGGTAAAGCTCCTTTTCGTCAGTCTTTGCCATAAGCGAATAAGATTATAGGGATTCACGGCAATATCGCCGCTTACAGGAATCGTGGCAAACACCATGCCAACGAATAAGATATAACAATTTAAAAACAAAATAATTATGAAACGAATTACAGCTTACTTGAAAGACAAGATTGCCAACATCAAGGCCGAGAACAGAGAGAAAAGAATCTATGCGACCATCGAGACTGCAAAAATCAACAAGGAGGGCGAGATTGCAGACGCAGAGGTTGGTATTGAGAAAGCCATCGAGGAGCTTGCCAGCACCGACAACGTGGGCGAAGTGATACAGCGCATATCTGACTACATGGACGACAAGGAGGAGGCGCAGCGCGGCATTGAGCGGCTGGAGGAGATTAAGAAGTTCCTCTCCGAGGACATCGACACGGAGGCCGCAGAAAAATGAAGCACACTAAGATAAAACACCGATTGGCGGCAAGCGTGAAATTTGATGGTTAGACGCTTAAAATTGCTTGCCGCCCCGATTTAATAAACAAGAAATATGGCAACACCAACGATAACAAGCAGGGGCAAAGTCCTCGAAGTTGAAAAAGTTTGGCTGAACAGCAAAGAGGCAGAAGCTTACTTGGGTATGTCGGCAGACTTTTTCAAGGATTTGAGAGCCAATGGGCAAATCCGCTTCTACAAGGTGCGTGGCGCGATATTTTACAAGAAGTCTGACATCGACAGGCTTGTCGAAAAAAGCAGGGTTGTTTAGAATGAACAAAGAAAGGAGACCCATAAAGCTCCGCTACGGCAAGGTGAAAGCATTGGCAAAGATATTCGGATGCTCGCGGATGACGGTTGAGCGCGCCCTACGGTGGGAGTTCGACACGGAACTTGCCGACAAAATACGCGAAAGGGCGGAGAGACTTGGGTTTATAAAAAGGTATTAGCTATATCCATCATCAGGCACGGCGGTGCCAAGAAGTATTTCCATAAACTAAAGTTAAAACATCATGCGTATGCCGCCCGTGAGGGTGGCATGCCTGAGCCGCCGGACAGTAAGGCTGTCATTACGCTTCGAGCGCGTCGGCGGCGCAACATGACAGGACTTTCTTTGACATATTGATATACGAAAGTAGAAGCCACGGACGAGACGGCAATCCATGACCCCGTGGCGAGGACTACGAGTAGGGCTGGAATAAAAAATGAGGCGAGAACACCGCCTCTTTAAAATATAATCAAGATTGTCGCCTGTCTTATACGGTGACAAGCGTGCGGTATGTAAAACTCCGCACGTCGGTTTGAACGAACAATTCAGTCTTGGCTAAATGCTACGAAATGAGTCCGTCCCTGTTATTTTGTTAGGGGAAAGGTTATAAAGGGTGCGGTGTGGGCGACCGCTTCGGCTGACGCTATGTACTGTAATATATGAATATCCCCGCGCTGTGCGCTATGGCACTGCTCCCGAAGAGGGCGCGGGGAACTGACCAACCAGCAGATTTTGGAGCTTGTACAATGAAAGAGAATAGCTATCATCCGCAGTATTCCGGAGATGACGGAAAAGAGCGTCAAGCGACGACCAGCGTCGCATGTCCCCGAATTGAAGGATTATCTTCCACAGACAAGGATTCTTCTGAAAGAGAGGCAGCATCGTCGTTGATAGATTTGAGTAAATTCCCCGTTGGTACAAAGGTTGTCCGAGTTTATCCAGATTTTGTTTTAGATATTCCCGACAGTTACTTTGAACGGTGCCGAGGTTTGCATTGCGGCAGTTCACAATCCAATCCTTTACGTGGTTATCTATCCGAAGAACACCGCAAAGAGCAATTAGCCTATCTAAATGGCAGATTGCCGACAAATCGCAAATAGTCTCTTCGAACCACATCAAGCCGGTAACATTACCTGACGTGTTCCCGTTTATGAGGTGATGGCAGTACTCATGGGCAAATTGATATACCCACCGCCACAAGTCATCTCCTTTCACATGCAGGCATATGCGGTGTCCGGCTTCCCCCATACTGTAAATCTCAGGATGCCCGTCCTGATAACATATGATGCAATTGCTTGTGGTAAAAGCTTGGGTGCCTATCCAACTGGAAAAGTCTATTTGTACTTGTTGCAGCAGCCTATGTACAATATGTTTATTATACGTTCCAAATTTGGGGTCTTCGGCTACGTAAATGTTGTCGGATATTCTGTTTGCTTTCATAAGTTTTATTTGGCACAGCAAAGATACTAATAAATTGCACACGCATATGTTTTGAACAAGGTTTTATTTGGCGATTTAATCTCAGTGTGTGCAAATTCCCGTACCCTTTTGTGAGGGTTGTAAGCGTCCACACCGGAACACGCACGGGAACCACACCAACTATATTATTATTTATGTACCAGAAAATTCTTTTAGTTTCGGTATGGCTGGTTGTTTCACTTCTCGTCGTTTCGCTTTTATGTGAAATGCTCTCGGCAAGCGACACCATATCCAACATGTGCGGCTTCGTGCTTCTGATAGCATACGCCCTGCTAAGCGTCAAGACACGGTTATTTACAAAATTCAAGTTCAATAACAAAAACAACAACAAAATCAAGTTCAAATGAAAAAGAAAAACATTTTTATCATGGCGGTTGCCGCCTTATCCTGCATGTCGTGTTCCGAAAGGATAGATGCAGGCTGCGAGGGCATCTTGGTGAACATGTACGGCGACGACAAGGGAGTCGACGGCGTGAGTCTTTGCACCGGGCGCGTGTGGTACAACCCTTTCACCGAGGAAGTCTACGAGTACCCGACCTACGTGCAGACGATTGACTACAAGCCGTTCACAATCAACGCAAAGGACGGCTCGGAGTTCACCATCGACCCGACAATCTCGCTGAAAATAATCGACGGCAGGTCGCCCGTGGTGTTCAAGAAATACCGCAAGGAGCTGAAAGACGTAATAGAGGGCACACTTTACAATTACGTGAAAGATGCTTTCCGCATACAGCTCAACCGCTACACTACGGACGAGATTGTATCCAACAGGGCGTTGGTGGAAAAGAGCATCGAACAATACTTGTCGCAGACGCTCACAAAGGAGAATTTCAAGCTGGAGCAGCTCACGTCGGGGCTTAAGTATCCCGACGTCATCGTCCAAAGCGTCAACGCCAAGAACAAGGCGGTGCAGGAAGCCATGAAGGTGGAGAACGAGCTTAAGGTGGTCGAGGCGGAAGCCAAGAAGAAAATAGTAGCCGCCGAAGCCGAGTACAAGGCAAACGAGCTGCGCACGAAGTCGCTCACCCCGGCTGTGCTGCAGAAGATGTGGATTGAGAAATGGGACGGGACAATTCCTACAGTCGTTACTGGAGGAAATTCATCTACATTTTTGGATTTAAGCAAATTAAAAAAATAACATGGAAAGAACTTATTTTGAAAGACGGCAGCGAGCGTGATAGCGCAGGCCAAGAGTTTAGGCCTCGTAGGCAAGCACGCAGGTAGCAAACCCACAAAAAGGCTTGCACAAGCGATTGGGCATTACAGCCAATACTGCTCTAAAATCGAGTAACCATTTCCCGTGCCGCACCGATGTTTTTCTGTCATAATTTGCAAAATCCGGGTGCTGCCCTTCGATGGGAGCACGGGAACAATACATATGCTCATATGCAAAGTTTTAGTTTGTAAGACAGAGAGTCCGGAGGGACTCACGATTTCTTTACATCCTTGTCGCGAGGCAAGATGTATTCATGTCTATTTTTACTCATATCATACCAGTCTGCTTTGCCGTGAGGCACGGCAGATTTCATGAAAATAGCAAAACCTACATATATATGAACAAATCCGTGGTTCCAATTGCATGCGTGGCGTCAGGCACTGTCCACGCGCTGCTTAGCGGTGATGTCACAGCACTCGCCGTGTCACTCATATTCCTTACTTTCACCTCATGGCGCGGCATGTACCGCGCATGGCTGCGTATGACACAGTCCTCCGGGAAAGGAGGCGCGCGATGAGCTCCAACGTCCCGGCAGGCGCAGACTTCTGCCCTTACGCGCCATGGAACATGCCCGAGGCGGAGGAACGCGAGTGCGACGTCACGGTGACATACATCGACGACACAGGCGGAGACGCCACGCGCGGCGTCACAGTCCGGGCATACGGAGAGGATGACATCCCGCATGCCGTGTGTGACGCGCTCGGAGTCGAGCCGTGCCGGATTCTTGACATCAGGCTTCCTTTCAACAGGCGCGTGATGTTTTAATTAGCACAGAACATACAAACCAACCAGAATACAATTTTATGAACAACACCACAACGTCAACGGGAGCCACAGCCGCTCCCGCACAGAAACATTCAAGCATCCAGTCGCTTATGAACAGCCCGGCTGTAATGGCAAAGATAAGCAAGTGTCTCGGAACGGAGAAGAAAGCCGCCGCTTTCGCCAGCTCGGTAATATCGATAGCGACAGGCAGCGCGCAGCTGCGTGACTGCAATCCCACCACCATATTGGGAGCGGCTATGGTAGCCGCCACCCTCGACCTTCCGATTGTACCCACGCTCGGCATGGCATATATTGTCCCTTATAAAGGACAGTGTCAGTTCCAGATAGGCTACAAGGGGCTTATAGAGCTTGCCGAGCGCAGCGGAGTCTTCAGGAACATAATCGACGAGGTCGTATACGAGGGACAGCTTATGAGGAAGAACAAGTTCACCGGAGAATACGTCTTCGACGAGGACGCCAAGAAGTCCGACACCGTAATCGGCTACATGGCACGCTTCGACCTTACCAACGGCTTCTCAAAGACCATCTACTGGAGCAAGGAAGAGGTGGAGAGGCACGCCAGAAGATTCTCACAGGCTTACAGCAAGGGATACAGCACCCCATGGTCGACAGACTATGATACAATGGCGAGAAAGACCGTCCTTAAAGCCCTCTTCGCGAAATATGCGCCCAAGAGCATATCGTATGCCCTGCAGACGGCAATCACTTTCGACCAGTCAGTCAGCGCTCCCAAACACACCGACAATATTTCCGAGGATGTGCTCGAGCTGAACTCTTTCGACGTGGTCTATGCTGACAACGACAGCAACGAGGCTGCTGTGGAAGCAAGGCAGGAGGCTGTACAGGAGCAGAAGAAGGCTGTCAGGGCAAAAACGGATGAAACACCGAAACTGTTATGAACAGATACGCCGCATACAGCCGTGAGCAGATAGAAGAGCTGCAATCCCATTACCTCATTGACTCGTGGTCGTACTCTAAGGTGGCGACATTCGCGCGCAACGAGAAATCCTTTGAGAAGCAGTACGTCTACTACGACAAGGAGAAGCGCAGCGTCTCGTCCATAGCGGGCAACGCCTACCACGAATCATTGAGGCTGTACTTCACAACCTTGAAGCAGGGCGGCACGGAGATTTCCTTGCCCGAGCTGGAGGAGTCAGCCTTCTCTTACATAGACAATGTTCCGGCGAACGAGTGGAAGCCGTCAAAGACATGTCCCACGGTAGAGGAGTGCCGTATCAAGGCATTCAAGTCCGTATCGTCATTGCTGCGCAATTTCTACGGTGAGCGCACGGTCTATACTGATTCCATCGGAGAAGTTCTCGGTGTGGAGCTTTCCTGCCGCGAGTTCCTTACGGTCAACGGTGTGGATATACCGTTGCCGTGCAATGCGGTAATAGACCTTGTGTTCCGACATAAGGACGGACGTGTGATAATAGTGGACCACAAGACGCGCTCACGCTATACGGATGAGGAGGAGGTCGCCTTCACTTGCGGCAAGCAGGCGGTGACTTATCTTCTCGCCTACGAGGCTAAGGAGGGCATTACTGCGGATGAGGTATGGTTCGTTGAGAACAAGGAAAGCGTGAACAAGAACGGCTCTCCGCAACTCGCAAGACAGGTCATGACTATGGATACGGACAGCCGCCGCCTTTATGAGGCGTTGCTTTACGAGCCGCTCCGCCGCATGGTGGAGGCAGTGTCCGACCCGGACTATGTGTTTGTTGCCAACGACACGGACAGCCTTTGCGACCGTGGCGCGCTGTTCAGCTTCTGGGCAAAGACCATGATAGCCGAGGTGTCAGACTTCGACATACCCGAGAATAAGAAAGAACTTATCACAAGACGTCAGCGCAAGATACGCGACGCGTCCCTTGCCGTGATAAGCCCCAAGACAATAAGCCTTTTCAAGAAAAAGGCGGCATCATTCATACAATATGATTTAACAGATACAGATATGAGCAATCCGGAAAAGATAGAGCATGTGCTGCGTACGTTCGGCATACTCACGCAGGTGGCTCACGAGATGCAGGGTCATTCCTCGTGCACCTATCTGCTTGAGGCGAGCGCGGGAGTGAAAATCAGCCAGATTTCGAAATACAGGCTCGATATAGCCAATGCCCTCAATGTGCCATCAGTGAGAATAGGTGACAACCTCGTGGTTTACGAGGGCAAGTCATACCTTCCCGTCGAGGCTCCGGTAAAGGGCGGAGGCATCCTGTATTGGGACGTGAAATACCTTGAGGACAAGAACCGCATACCTCTCGGTGTGGACAATTTCGGAAATGTGATATGTTGGGACATCCACAATCATGCCACACCGCACATGCTTATATGCGGAGCCACAGGCAGCGGAAAATCCGTAAGTATAATAAGTACTGTCGAATACGCCCTTGAGGCAGGCATTAATGACATAACGATATTCGACCCGAAATACGAGTTCTGCGGTTACGCCTCGCGTCCCGGAGTCAAGGTCTACAATGAGATAGAGGACATAGAGGAGCAGATGCGGCTATGCGTCGAAGACATGCAGAGCCGTGCAAGAACCGGAGTCCATCAGCTTAAACTGATAGTGTTCGACGAGTTCGCGGATGCGGTGGCGTCGGCAAAGTCAGGTGCGGAGCTTGATATAAAGGAAATGGTCGAGGTCGGACAGCGGAAGGGTGATTTCGGCATGCTTGTCCCAAAAATGGAACTGAGGACGACAGGAAGGCTCAAATCGCTCGAGGAGAACCTGAAAATGCTGTTGCAGAAGGGACGCTCGCTCGGCTTCCGCATAATCGCCGCGACGCAGCGTGCGTCCGCCAATGTCATAACAGGTGACGCGAAGGTTAACTTCCCTGTGCTTGTATGCTTCCGCGTGCCTAAAGAGATAGACTCGAAGGTCGTCCTTGACGAGCCTGGGGCGGAAACCCTTAATGGCAAGGGCGACGGACTGATAAAAAGTCCCGAATACTTCGGACTCGTACGTTTCCAAGGATTTTATAAACCAAACCCATAAGTATGGCAAACACGATAACAGGACGTGTCAGCAAGATAACGTCCGAACAGCAGATAACGGGCATGTCGGGCAAGACGTTCACCAAGCGCACGCTTGTCCTCGACGCCTCGCGCTATGACCAGTATACAGGCGAGAAGAAATTCGACAACTATCCGAGTGTAGAGTTTTCAGGAGAGCTTATGAAAACCCTTGACAGCTTTAAGGAAGGCGATATGGTCGTGGTGTCGTTCGACATCAACGGCAGGGAGGTGAATGACGCGCAGACCGGAGATGGCAGGTATTTCAACTCGATACGCGGCTACAGGATAGAGCGTTACGGGAACAGTGAGCGCACACAGGCACAGAGTACAGACAACGACCCGCAGGATTCCCTGCATGAGCAAGGGGATGCGGAAGGACAATTACCATTTTAAAATCAACAACATCATGTATTACGAAATTACAGACCGTGTGACCCGCATGAAAGATGACGGCACGGAAAAAGAGACAAATGAACGCTATATCACGGACTGCCTTACATTCGCGGAGGCTGAGCGGAAAGGGATGGAGATGTATTCCGATTACAATCTTGACGGTGACGTTGTGGCTATAAGACGTTCAAATATACGTGAAATCGTCAATGAGAATGAAGAAAAGGAATATTACTTCAGGGCAACAATAGCAGACATCTCCGTTGACGAGCATGGAAATGAGAAAGAGCTTAAATATTATGTGCTCATCCGTGCCGACGACCTCTCCGAGGCTACTGCCAAGGCAAACGAATACATGCGTCAGGGCTTGCAGGATATGCGTCTTGACGGCATCGTAAAGACAAGAATACTTGAACTCTTAAAATAACGACTATGACACTGCAAGAAATCACCGAAACCATAAAGAAATGGCAGGAAGAAACTGGCAGCATATTTATCTTCCTTGCAAAAGATAACACGTCACCTGACGGCAAGAATATGATGTCCGCTTGCGTAGGTAAAGGCATTGATTTGTCATCCCTTATTGCTGCCGCCATGTCGGAGGACACCGATTTTGAAAGAATCTTCAAAATGGCGTTAACTGGATATGTACTTTACAACGCAACCAAACATTCATGCGGTTCGACGAACTGAAACGCCTATACACCGCGCCACGCACATACCGACCGCAGCATCACCACGAGGACAGCTTGCAGAAGGCGTGCGTGGCGTGGTTCGACTACACGCACAAGGACATAAGCCTTTACTTGCACCACTCGCCCAACGGCGGCTTCCACAACGCGAGCGAGGCGGCGAAATTCAAGGCGATGGGCGTGCGTGCCGGTTTCCCTGACCTCGTGCTGCTCGTGCCGAGAGGAAAATGTCCGTTCCTTGCCATAGAATTGAAATACGGCAGGAACAGACAGTCAGAGCGGCAGAAAGCCTACCAGGAGGCTCTGGAGGCAATCGGAGCGAGGTACGTGGTAGTGAGGACTCTGATAGAGTTCCGTAAAACAGTTGAGGACTATTTGGAATGACATGATGGACGAAGGATATATAACACTGAGCCGTCGTTTCTTCGCAAGCGAGATATGGAGGACGACCCGGGCTTTTAACGAGAGCGAAGCGTGGCTCGACTTGATACAGTCGGCACGATTTGAGCCATCGGCGATAACATCGCGCATCGGGTGCTACGAAGTTACGTGGACGAGGGGACAATATCCTGCATCCGTAAAGTTCCTCACAAAGAAATGGGGACGTTCCGAAAGGTGGGTGAAATCGTTTCTCGGAAAACTTCGCCGCGCCAAGATGATAACCACTGACGCGGCGCAGGGGACTACCGTCATAACGCTTGTAAATTTTGACAGATATAACCCTATGCCAAGCCTGCCAGAAGAGGGCGGGCGACCTAACCCTGTGACCCAACTAAGCGAACTGACAGACAGTGGGTTACGTGGAATTGCGTCTAACCCCCTGACCCAACCCCGTCCAACCCCCGACCTACAAAAAAAAGAAAGATATAATATGCTTGAAGATAATAATGCGCGTATGCGTGTGCGCGAGGAAAGCTACGCCGATGAAGTCATGTCGTCACCCCAATGGATTGAGGACATGCAAAGGCTCTACAGAATACCTCCCGACATGCTCCGAGCCAAGTGCGACGAGTTCATGCTCGACTGCCGGTGCTATGGGCATACACACACAGACGCCGACGACTTCAAGCGGCATTTCAACAACTGGCTGCGCGGCAGGCGTGACAGGGATTTAAAAAAACAGAAAGATGCAGACAATACCAAAGGACATGAAGATAGACGTCGCGGCTATGAAATCGCGGCTTCTGATGAGAAGGACTACTGCTCCACGTTTTAAGCTGGACGTCACCACGCGGCAGGCATATGACCTGATTACGGCGGCGTATTCAGCCGAAGTGGAGGCACGTAACGGAAAGTTCATCCTTGATGAGCATACAAAAACGCACGTGTGGTATGCGGCTAAGGCTCTGACCACGACGGACAAGTTCGGCATAGCCTTCTGCGGCGAGGTGGGCAACGGCAAGACGACGCTAATGTCGGCAATATGCAACCTCACGTCATACCTCATGGGCAATGAGGACAGACACTTCAGGAAAATCAAGGCGACAGATATTGCGACGGTTTATGCAAACCGCAGTGATTTCAAGATTCTGTGCAACGATGAGTTCCTTGCCATTGATGACATCGGCTGCGAACCGGCGGAAGTTATGTCGTACGGAAACATACTCACACCAACGGTGGAATTGCTTATGGCACGCTACGACATGCAGCTGTACACGATGTTCACCACCAACATCATGCCGAAGAAGATAAAGGACCGTTACGGAGAACGGATAGCGGACAGGCTGCGTGAGATGATGTATATTATACCGTTTACAAATCAGACGTACCGCCTATGAAGGAAAGTGAAATACGGAAGCTCCGTTCTTTCATGACACATGCGGAGAGTGTCTTTTCCGCATTGTCGAAATACAATACGTGTGACCTTGTCTCCATATTGGGACTACGTGCCTATAATGCATGGCGTATAGCACGCTACAAGGAACTGCCGCAAGTGCGCGGATATCTCAAAAAGAAACAAGAACATGAAAGTCTTAACACAAAACCTATTGAAGACGATGATTAATACACATGCTTCATTATTCAGCGGCATCGGCGGAGCCGAGATAGCCGCAGACAAACGTATCAAACAAAATTTGTATGGAAGAGATTTGGAAAGAAATTCCAGGTTACGAAGGACTTTATCAAGTCAGCAATCTTGGAAATGTACAAAGAATAAACGCATCCAATAGGCCATATCTTAATGGGCTTTTAAAACAATGGACAACGAAGGATGGTTATAAAATGGTTTCATTAAGAAATGCAAAAGGGAAACGGAAAGGTTTTCTTGTGCATCGGCTTGTGGCTATTTCTTTTGTCAATGGATATAATATTGATTTACAAGTTAATCATAAAAATGAAATAAAATCAGATAATCGCGCGGATAATTTAGAATGGGTTACTTGCATGGAAAATCTAAATTATGGCACACGAATACCCCGTGTAGCATTGTCATTAGGCAAGCCTGTTGTTTCTGTTAAAAATTTGATTTTTGAAAAATATCCAAGCATTAAAGAAGCATCGAGAGTAACAGGCGTGTCGTCTGCTAATATACTTGCTGTACTGAAAGGCAAACGCAAACACGCAGGCGGATATGTTTGGTATTACTTGTAGCATATAGCCAGCTGTGGCATACGAGATATTCCGCGCGATAGCGCAAGTAGAAAACGAAAACCAGGAATCAATATGAAAATCACAATTTATTGGGCAACGGAGAACGCCCGCATAATAGACAATATCCGGCAGCGGTTCGGCATCGTAGAAGGCATGACGGTAAACGGAGAGAATATCGTCACCGTTACGGATGACGGACTTGCCGAACTGAGAAAATACGAAGCCGACGGCTTCATACAGTTGCGTAACAAATGAAAATTCAAAACTATGAAAAAAGAGACAGAAACGATTCATGGCTATAAAGGTTTTGACAAAGACCTGAAGTGCCGCGGCTTCCAGTACGAAACCGGCAAGGAGTATTCAACAGATAAGGCTGTCGCCTGTAATACCGGCTTCCACTATTGTGAGAATCCGATGGATGTGCTAGGATTTTATCCACCGTGCGATGGTTCAGGAAACCCCAACAGATTCTGTGAGGTGGAAGGCTCCGGTGATTTTGACAAGTCAAAAAGCGACAAACTCTGCTGTACGCATTTGAAAGTCAAGGCAGAGATAGGTCTGAACGGTCTTATAAAAGCAGGTGTGCAATTCATATTAAGCCGTGTAAAATGGAAAGACGACAAGGATACCAACACGGGCGACAGGTCAGCCGCCACCAACACGGGGAACATGTCAGCCGCAAGTGTTGATGGTAAGGATTCTGTTGCCATAGTGACAGGCAAGGACAGCAAGGCGAAAGGTGCTCTCGGCTGCTGGATAGTCCTTACGGAACGTGACAGTTGGAACGGTAAAACGTACCCTATAAAGGAGGTCAAGGCGTTCAAGGTAGACGGAGAGACAATAAAGTCCAACACTTGGTATAAGTTAGTCGACGGTGAGCCTATAGAAGTGAAGGAGGACTGATTGGCATGACACATACAGTACACTCATCGTCTTCCTTGTGGCTCGTTAAGCTGGCGGCATCGTTCGACTTCTGCGACAGGGATGAGAAGCAGATGGTCTACCGAGTCCTTATATCCGCGTGGAAGTGGGGTAGGGATAGTTAGTTAATGTAAATTAAAAGAATAGTGAAAATGAAAAAGACATACAGGATTACGCTGCCGAAAGGCGCGAGAGTGGGAACAATTGACGCTAAAGTTGACAACGGTACACTCAATGTCACCGTTGGACTGAGAAAGGGATACATACCGATAGACGGTGAAATAGTTGTTAACGGCATGGATACAATCGCCATCTATGCCGGGACTAATAAGACTGGAGGCATTATGACTTACGCAGCACTTCACGGGCAACGTCTTCAAACGGTTGTCAGCGAGGAAGGTTGGGGATATACCTACGATTACCACCCCGCCACCGATGCCGAGAAGCGACGCCTTTTCGACGCGCTCGCCAAACAGGGCAAGCGGTGGAACGCCGAGAAGAAGTGCATTGAAGACTTGCCGAGGTGGAGGGCGGTTTGTAGTGGCCTGTATTACATAGTTGATACGGATTTTTTTATCCGTGAAATGAAGGAAAAAGGCGAAAGAACAGACTGCGCATTATATAATGCTGGCAACTACTTCCGCACCCGTGAGGCAGCCGAAAAGGTAGCCTCGCAGATACGTGACATATTCAAGAACTCAAAGGCTGAATAGGTATGGAACGGGAAATAGGAGAGATATTCGAGTACCGTGGCGAGTGGTATCAATGCATCGGGGCTCAAAAAAACGAAACAGGTAATTTGTGCAAACACTGTGATATGCGCTGTTCTCTTATAAGAAAATTCAAGGCATCTGAATGTCGTGCGGATTATCGTTCTGACTGTAGATACGTCATCTTCAAGAAGCTTGAGCATGTAGGCGACCCTTACCCGTTATACGACCACATCGTGCAGCGTTACGCAGGAGTGAAATTCCCCGTTGTCCTGACCGGAAAGCGGTTCATCAACTGCAACGCGTTCAACAACACCGTTGACATCGAAGTTGAACAAGACAAAACAAACAAAGAAGATATGGAAACAAACGAAAAGACAATTACAGTCCCTGAAGGCTGGGAGTTCGACCACCTGGACGAACGAGGCAACATCGTGCTGAAAGAGAAGAAGAAAGAGCTGCCCAAGACGTGGCTGAAATGCCTGTGTAGCATCAATGACGTGGAATTGATAGAAGAAGATAGCGAAGTTTATAAATGCCTTATAAGTGAATTGTCCGATGACGGGCGACTGTTTGGCGATAGCGACAGAAACATGTTGCCGCAAGGTCTCGGCAAGTCCATGCTCGCCCTCTGCCAGCTTCTCGTCTGCCGCAACGCCTGGTGGAAGCAATTGGGGTGGAAGCCTTATTGGACGGATGATAAAATGAAATATTGCATTAGTTACAAAGCAAATAAGAAAGAAAAGAACTCTTATTGGACGGTGAGCCGGATATTGGCTTTCCCCACCCCCGAAGTCCGCGACCAGTTCTTAGACACATTTGGTGACCTGATTGAAGAAGCAAAGGATCTGCTATGAGTGATTTATTTAGCAATGCTGACACCATTCAGCCGCAAGAATCAACCTTAGAAACGTGCCGCACTTGTATTCACCGCCAGCGGTGGGAGTGTGGTAGCAAGGTAATATCCTACTGCCGTGTGCGTAAGAGTAACCGCACTTTCAATGGATTACAGAAAGTGAAGTGCAACCAACAGGCGTGTAGCCAATATGTAAAGATATGAAAAGAAGTGAATATAAAGTGGGTGAGTTCCTATATGGAATTCCAACAAGTGAAGAATCTGCGAAATACCACCCCGAAAATCAAAGGGTATTCATCCATAACGGATATGTAGATGGTGACGGATACGGCATTTTGATTGGATGGAATGACGGTATAATCAAGAAAAGTACGGGATGGGGAAACTTCTGTTGGGGTGCGAATGTAAGGAAAGCCACAGATGAAGAAAAGGAGTCTTTTATGAAAGCTTTAATGAATCAAGATGTAATAAGATATTACTGATTATGAAACAGAAAGTGACGATGTACCAAGCCGTGTGCGACGGGTGCGGAAGTAAGCATGGCTATGAATTTAGTGAAGGTATGGCAAGGTATATGGCGAAGATGTGCGATTGGGAAGAAATCGACGGCAAACTCTACTGCCCCGACTGCGTGGAGTGGGACGAAGAAACCGATAGTTACAAACCTAAAAAGGAGAAATTATGAACATAGAAACCGTTAATTTAGTGTTGGAAATTGTAAAGTTAAAAAATCAATTAGATGACTTGCTAAGTGTTTTTGAATTATAATACCCCTACCAAAATTACAATTACAAATGATACCGGTATTAGCAGGTCATTTGATGTTGAAATGATAACAGAGCTGAAATCGTATGCTTATGCAAGGGATAAAGAATTAGATAAAAAACTTGAAGAATTATGAAGAGCATTTGGATAGCGAGAGATATGTTTGGCGACCTATGCATCTCATCCGAAAAGCCCGTTAGGAACAATGGATGTTGGGAGATATGTGATGGTATAGAGATATCAGACTCTGATTGGTTTCCCGACCTCACATGGGATAGCGAGCCAATCGAGTTGGTAATAAAAGAAAAGGAGGAATAAAAATTGCTTGGTTGGCAAAATGTATAGATGAAACTGAATACATCTTTGATAGAGAACCTTATAAAGAGGAAGGTTATTGGTATAATCCTCGTAGATGGGATGGTGGTACAATTAAGCTGCCAAAAGGAACTATTGAGAAGATTATTGGTAAAGAGTTTAAATGGAATGATAACCCTGTAGAAATAAAAGAGGACAAATAATGAAATACAGAAAGAAACCGGTTGTTATCGAAGCCGTGCAGTGGGCTGGCAATAACGAAGAAGATATAAAACGCTTTGCACCTGTTGCGGCGGTGTTCAAGTACATCGTGAGCAACGACAAAAGCACGTCATTGTGCATGGAGAAACCGCAGAGCGGATATATTGAAGCCGTGACATTGGAAATAAACACCTTGGAGGGCGTGATGCAAGCCTCACTCGGCGATTACATCATCCGTGGCGTGAACGGCGAGTATTACCCATGCAAGCCCGACATCTTCGAGAAAACATATGAAAAAGCGGAATGATAATGAGCAGGAATGAGATAATAATCCTCGTCGGCGTGCTATGTGTGTCGGTTGCCGTATGGCTTATGTATGACTTCGCCTGCTCCTTGATGACATTTGGCTTGTCTGCAATCCTTTACGGCATTGCAAAAGCCGCAATGCTACGAATGGAGGACACATGACCGACTTTGAGCGTGAGGCGTACCACAATGAGATTGACTTCCTGCAAGCCGAGGTCGACAGGTACCGCCAGCAGAACAAACAACTGATGGAATTTATATTCAAACTTAAAAACAGAAATAGAAATGGGATGTGACATACATTTACGCCTTGAAAAAAGACTCAAAAAAGAAAAGGTGTGGAACAGATACTACACAGAGAAATGCGAGTGGCAAAATTGCGGAATAATCCCTTTTGACAGAACTTGGGGTGACCGGATATATGGTATGTTCGCTGTTTTGGCAAACGTGCGCAATCGATGGAATATCGAGCATATTCCCATACGTGGATTGCCGGATGACATCTGCCCTGCCACCTTGGAATGTTATGGTAAACCAATAAAGGATGAAATCAAAGACGCTTATGAAGACGAGAACTTTTATCTTACTTCCAAAGCAGAAGATTGGGTGAAAGACGGATTGAGCAGATATTACGTAGTGAGAGGGCGCAAGTTCTGCTCTTGCCCAGATTTCCATAGCGCGAACTGGTGTACGACGCGTGAAATGGAAGATTGCATAAACAAGGTGTTCAAAGACGAAAAAGGAAACTTCAAACCGGAGGCAGAGCCTTATGAATGGCTTGCCCTGCTCGGCGCGATGAAAGGTTATGAAAGCACCGGCGAATATGAGTGCAGGGCTATTTTTTTGTTTGACAATTAAAAGATTACGTAAAATGGAACAAGACAACGTTATCGCAAAGGAATGCTCGCACTGCCACCGCACGTTGCCCGTCACGGAGTTCTACAAGAAGAAAGGCACGTCCGACGGTCTGCAATACTACTGCAAGCAGTGTCAAATTGAGTTTAACAACGCCTACAAATGCAAGAAGAAGGCTTTCGGGGGGGGGGAATCCCGAACTCTCACGCTTCACGCCACGTCAGCTTATGGAGGAACTTAAAGCCCGCGGCTATACTGGAGAACTGAAATATGTACAAACAATAAATCTTGAAAGATTATGACACAGACCGGCATAATCGTCCTTCCGCATCAAATCAAAATGAAAGCGTGTGAAATACAACTCGACTACGACACCGTAATGTCAAAGGTAAGCCGCCCGCTTGCAAGGAAGCTGGTACACTCCGTGGAGCTTTTGCGGAAGTCGGAGAAAATGGCGTTGCGCCTCGACCCCGAAAACGGCTTTTACCTTGCGTTCAGCGGCGGCAAGGACAGCCAATGCCTCTACCATGTCGCAAAGCTGGCCGGTGTCCGCTTCAAGGCTCACATGAACCTTACGAGCATAGACCCGCCCGAAGTCATCCGCTTCGTCAAGACGCAATACCCCGATGTGGAGCTAATCAAACCACGGATGAGCATTTACGAAATGGCTAAGAAAAAGCACATCTTGCCTACAAGGATTTTGCGCTGGTGTTGCGCCGAGTTCAAGGAAACGTCAGGCGTTGGCAAAATAACACTTGTCGGTGTGAGAAAAGAAGAAAGCGCACGGCGAGCCAAACGTGAGGAAATATCCACAGAGATAAAGGGCAAGCGCACTGAGGAAACCTTTGACCAATGGAGCGAACATGAGGAGAGCATGGTTGCGTGTGTCGGCGGTAAGGACAAAATCCTTGTATCGCCCATAATCTATTGGACGGAGCGCGACGTGTGGGAGTTCCTTAACGTGAACGGCATACCACACTGCGAACTCTACGACGAGGGTTATACACGCATTGGCTGCATCTGTTGCCCTATGTCGCAACCATGGCAAAAAGCCAAAGAGATTAAACGTTGGCCGCACGTCAAACGCAATTGGATAAAGACAATCCAATGGCTGATAGACAACGGATATATCGACCACAATTTCAACGACGCTGAAACAGGCTTTAGGTGGTGGATAAGCGGCAAGGGCTACAAGCAGTTCTACGCCGACGAGTTCCTGCAACAGAAAATTGAATTTAAAGACAAAGACCAATGAAAGCGAGACATTGCGGCGAGTGCCGCCACTTCAAGAACGAGGACATCAACGGCGACGGCTGGTGCGGGAAGTACGACGTGGGCAGAAGATGTGGCAATGAGTGTTTGGCAAAGGAAAACAAAGGAAATACAAGGAAAATTTCCTCTAAAATCACAAGATAAAATGGAGGGAAAGAATATTAATACAAATAAGATATGACAAAAGAACAGATTGAAAAGGCGGCAACAGAAAGCTGTGTTATTGACAACAGCATCTTCAATCCAAAATACGTGCCGTATTATGAACATGGGTTTATAGATGGTGCCAACTGGCGCATCAACGCCGTGTGGCACAAGCCGTCGGCCTATGGCGATGAACTGACAAGGAACGTTGAGGTTATAGCAAAAACTAAAAGAGGCTATCGCTTTGGGATATTCGACATATTAGGCTGTTTCCACGAATATATAGCGTTTGTAAGCACATCAAATCTTGAATATGCGCTTTCCGATGTATTGGAATACGCGTATTTGGCTGATTTATTACCCGAAGGAAAGGAGGAAGAAGATGGAAGTCATTAAGGTTACCAAAAGAACATACAGAGTGCTACATGCTGTTGATAAGCCATTTTTGAAATTCGGACAGTTTCGCAGGACGAGAGAAAGTATAGGTCTTCCTGTTCAGAGGCGTTGTTTTAATTGCAACCGTAAGTTCAAGGATGACGATGATGTCTATTTAGTCATGCTAAAAGGAACTCTCAACAGATTGTTTTGTAAAAGCTGCAATGACAAGGCTTTGAATGATTTGAAGAAAGGAGGTCTGCAATGACAGCATACGTACGACAGGCTACGGCAGTGAGCAGCCAGCGCGCGATGGAGGTGTTCGAGCGTCTCAACTCACTCGTCAACCTTGTTATAGGAGCCGCCAACACAGTGGCGGGCAAGACAATGTTCGACGCCATAGAGAGAGTACGGAAGACACCGTACTACCGTTTCACTCTGAAGCGTCACCTCAGGGAAGCGGAGAGGGCGTACTACGCCTATGAGAAACTTCACATCCAGAACTTCGGAGACCGGACGCAGCTCTTCTATGACTATCTTGACACAGTGGAGGAGGACATACAGCCGCATGTCGACATCCTGCGCTTCTCCATCAAGTCGCTGCTCGACAAGTACAGGCAGACCGAGACGGAGCTTAAATCCTATGTCGAGACCGCCCGCAATCTTCTGGCATACGCGGTACATCTTTACGATGTGCAGATAAAGACGGCTGACGAAGCCGCGCCCGGCATTCATTTTGACAAATACATGAATCCTGCGCGGCTGTCACGCACCCTCTACCATTTTGAGCAGGCTGCTGACATGATATGCAAGACCGAGGACGGGATAACCATAGACCTGAACAAGGACGCCAACGCCATGCTCGCCTTCCGTATCATAGAGAAGAAGCTGACGAGCGAGCGTTTCCTAAACCGTGTTGGCTATGAGGCGTTGAAGCTTAATCCTGAATGCCGCAAATACATTACCGACGAGGATTGGAACGAGCTTGAAAGCAATTGCACGTCACAGGAATAGAGGTATTTTTAGCATAAATATTAATTAGTTAAAAATTTAAATAGTAAGATAATCGCAAGATGTTTGTTCTCATATAACTAATATTGTTTATGAAAAGTAATCGATTTCCCGATATTATGGTTATTTTTGCAAACAAATGAATTTTGCCAAATTTTACGATATAAGTGATTGGGTAGAAAAGCCCTACATCAACACAAAAGGTACCAGGAACAAATGTATTGTCATAGACCCAGATAGTGGTATTGAATATTATTTCAAAACCTCTATCCACAAAGGTGCTATGGACTACAAGACTGAGTTCTGGTCAGAAATCATAGCTTCCAAAGTTGGGCAATATCTGAATTTCAATGTGCTGGATTATAACATAGCCAAACATAAGGATGAAGTCGGTTGCCTCTCTATGTCTATGATAAAAGACGGTGAATGCCTTACGGAGGGTATAAGTCTACTGACAGGATTCGACAATACTTATCGACCGTCAGACAAAGATTCATATTCACAATACACTTTCCATTTCATTGAAGAGGCCATAAGCAGTTTCGGATTGTCAAAGAACATTGACGATGTTATCAGGACCATTATCTTTGACTCTATAATAGGGAATAGTGACAGGCATCAAGAAAACTGGGGGTTCATCACGCCTTTTCAAGAAAAAACATTAACAAGGGAGGAGGCAAAAAGTTTTCTTGGAAGATTGAAAGAGCGCATCAAGAAGATACAGGATTCATCGCGTGGCAACAACGGAAACGTTCCTTTAGACGTCCACGTCAAGATACGGATTTTGCAAATTGTCGGTAAATACGCTCCGATATATGACAGTGGATGCTGTCTCGCACGTGAAAAAAACGAAGGAGCCGTAAGGCAAATGCTTAATGACAAAATAATGTTCGACAGTTTTGTCAACCGTGGGCAGTCTGAAATACGTTGGGACGAAAGTGGGAGAAAGCTAAACCATTTCGAGTTGATAAAGCGCATAAAAGAAAAATATTACGAAGTCGTTACCGATACAATCAACCAAGTCATCGCCGTTTATGATGAAAATAAGATACATGACATTGTATTTAACATAGACAAGCGCCTTCCTGACGTACTGAAAGCTGACGAACGTTGGGCTTTGTCTGATGACAGGAAAGAATTGATATGTAGATTGATTGACGAACGTTTTAACAGACTAAAAAACATTATATTATGAAAAGATATATAAGACAAATCTACTTGGTATGGAGACGAGGTAGAAACGAAAGAAGAATAAAGGTCGGAAGAATTCTCCGTAATAGTACGGAGGGGGTACGGTTCATGTACATGTCAGAAGGAGTCAAGGAAGCAGTGGAAAAAGGATTCAATATGTATCCTGATTTTCCAGACCCAGGAAAAGTGTACCATAACAACGTGCTTGAAATATTTTCACAGAGGTTGAACAACACCGAACGTTCAGATATACAAAAGTATTATGACTATTGGGAAATAAGCCCTGAGATGAAAGATGACAAATATTATGTGCTTGCCCAAACGCAAGGACTTCTGCCGACAGACACATTCGAGTTTCTTGCAGAATATTATCCGGTAAAGGATTTGCGTTTTACCAGCGAAATTTGTGGATTGACAAAAATGCAGCTTCCTAACGGAACTTTGAAAGAAGGTGATATGCTAAAATGGAAATTGGAGCCAAGTAATCCTTACGATAAATATGCCGTAAAGTTATATAAGGAGAATAAGGAATTAGGATATGTTAAATTAATACACAGTAAGGTTTTCCATGATTCAAAATACAAAAAATTCGCTGTAAAGGTAAAAAGCGTAGAACAGAATGGACATATAAACAGGGTTTTTGTTTCCGTATCCACTATTAATGTCAGGTAATTCCACTTTCACGATAAAAAGCATTAAGCCCGATTGCCAAATGTGGCGGTCGGGCTTAATCTATCTATAAACATAATTAAGACAAAACAATATGAACTTAAAGAAACTATCACAAAAAGCTTTTGAGACCGCAAAGGCGCACGGATGGCATGATGAAGAACTTCCTGACGAAACTTATTTGATGCTTATCATAACGGAGATAGCCGAAGCTGTACAGGCAGATCGCAATAACAGGCACACGGATATAGACCTTTTCAAAGCATTACTTGAAACATACGCCAAAGATGATGCTGTATTTAAGTATGAATTTGAGACACATATCAAAAACAACGTCGAGGATGAGCTTAGCGACATAATCATACGCTGTCTTGACCTTGCCGCGCTACGTAATTGCGACCTTTCCCTTGCAAAGGCTGTGACAGACGACAATATTTTTACAGTGAATGACGAGCTGCCAAAATTCGCTTTCAGGATGTGCTGGATGCTTACGTATGAAGCTGACACCTTGTGCAGCCGACTGAATTGCTGTATTGCTGGCGTCATCGCATACTGCCATCAAAAAGACATCGACATCGACTTCTTCGTCGAGCAGAAGATGCGCTATAACAGACTCCGCCCATTTAAGCATGGGAATAAGAAATATTAAACATATTATGAAAATGAAAAATTTTGATTACAAGACATCTTTTGAGGCTTTCGCCGTAATGGTAACGGCATGGGTTACATTCTTTCTGACTGACGTTTTCCTGCCGGAATGGTTATTCTGGTTATTCTTCTTGTTATTTGTCCTTATGCTGCTATGGTGCGCCGGTTACAAAAGACCTCATTACTGGTTCTATATCAGACACAGGCAGGACAACAAAAATGATGTGGGTGTCCTGAAGACATACAGTCCGTATACCCCGTTTTACGTTTTCGGGGATTCTGACGGAGTAATAAGCCAGAACTGCTTTGAAATCAGTTGTGATGACTACGAGAGATTGTTCGTATCTATAAACTCAGAAAAGGAGGAATCTGATGACACAGATGCCAAATGATGTATACTCCGCCCGTCTGTTTGCCGAGGCGGAGCATCTGATTGCCATACATTGTCCGCGCTCGGCACAGGCTCCTGTGCGACGCATAGCAAGGCACGATGCCGATGTTTACGGGTTGGACTATGGGGAAGCTTTGGTGCGACGGCAGGGAGAGTTCTACGAAAGACTGTTCCCAGATGGCTGATACTACCACTGCCAAAGCCTATAATATACGGATATTCCTATGAAAGGTGTCGGTTTCATGTCTTTCCCTATACCGTAACCTGCGGCAATACCGACGCCAAGGAGCGGACTTTCCTTGTACCTTGTGACAGTTACAGTCTCGTGTCTCGGATATACAAATATACTGTCAAGATTCGCGCGGAATCCGCTCACGTATGCGGTATAGGTACTGTCCTTATAGACTTTGGAAGTTATAGGCAGTGTCACCTTGACGCTGTCGCCTGTATTCCCGCCCTTCTCTTCGTATATCGTGTCTTTGCGGCAAGTCACGGGCAACGTCTCCGTAACATACCGTATCACCGTACTGTCTTTGGGTACAGGATTCAAGAACGGAATGGTGTCTATATATGTAGTCCGTACTGTGTCCTGATTCGTTGTTTTCTTTCCGGCATTACTGCACTGGAGTATGTTGACGCATAATGATGCGGTCAACAACACCGATACTACCACAAGCAATCCTTTAAATCTTCCCATGTTCTTTCATTTTTTATTAAACAAAAAGCGGCAACCCTTGATATGTGGGTCACCGCCTGTGTTGTATCAAAATAGATAATTGTTATATTAGTGGCTTTAATGATATTATCCTAGCAGATTTGCCGAATATCTTTATCAAGACATCCTCGGGCAAGCCTGTGCTTTCCGAAATCATGCTGATTGAATACCCCAATGTGTCCGATACCAGCCTATATGCCTGCTCAAAGACGGTAGGGCTGTCAATAGGCACTTCGTAAGGTTCTTTCTTATTCCAATGACGTCTGCTGAACTCCATTCTCATAGACTTGTACTTCTCACTTGCAATGGCGTTTATGTTTTTTGCCTTTTCCAAAAGTGATGCCATGGAAACAAGCCAATACCGTTTCAGCTCAGGGAACTGTCCGAGTCTGACATTGTGCAAGGCGTTTCTGACAACTTGGGAGGGGAGAAGGAACTCCGATGCAAAAGCGTTCGCCTCTTTCTCCTTGTCTCTAATGCTGAATACCGGGAAACTTGGGCACTCGTGCATCAGTATGTGTCCCAGCTCATGTGCAAGCGTAAACCTTACCCTGTCGTTGCTTCTGTTCCTGTTCACGATGATAAGATGATTGCCTGCGTCAGTTATCAGGGAAACCCCGTCAAACTCGTCGTTAGGACTGTCCCACATGTAAATGAATACCCCGTTTCGCTCAAGGAATTTGCAAATATCGGATATAGGCGACATGCCGAGCCTGTATTTGTTCCTTATGTGCCCGGCAAGTTCCTCCGGGCTTATGCCGTTGTCCATGTCGTAGTATCCAAATGAATAGTCAGGTATCTCGACAAATTCACTAAGCCAATCAAAACAATACGCAATCAGGGATATTGTCCTGTCTATCTCGTTGCGTGTCTTTACGGTTATGGTAGCCTTTTTCCTGTAATGCTTGCTGTCTACCTTGTTCACAATATTCATGTCAAGGAATTTCATCGGGAAATCAAGCGTGGACATAATCAAACCAAGCATGTTGTCAGACAGCCCGCCAAACCCCTTTTCGTATTTTGACAGGTTGGATTGCGACAGCCCTTTGACTTTTGCCGCGAGTGCGGTTTGCGTGAATCCCCTGTATTCCCTTGCGAATGTAAGCTGCTCACATTTCATAAGACATTGCTTTTATAGTTCTTTTTTTAACAGACGGTGTGCCCTGCTGTTATTCTGCTTTCTTTTCTCCTGTCTCTTTCTTTTTCAGGCGGACAACAATCTCCTGCGTGTCTGTATTGGCAACCGGTACATTCACACCGTCTTCCATATAGGAAGTCCATTGAACCCCATCGTCATACAAGACAATTCTCGGGTTTACGAGCTGCCCGAAACCGTCCTTTGTATATCCGAAAATCAATATCGGCTCTTCCTTGCCTTCATCGCCTTGGAAAAGCGGTAATTGGTATTGGTTGACAATCGAATCTGAAAGTATTGTCGGAATGTAAGACGGCTTGTCATTCTTGTTCAATTTCTTGATGAGCATGAGCACACCGTTCCATCTGAATATTATCCTTCCGTATTTGCCTTTGTTCCAGTTCTCGGGAAATGTGAGAATGAAACTCTCTGTTATTTTTGCGTTAAGCAAAGGACCTACAAGCCTTGTCCTTGCTTCAGGTATGGTCATATTTACTTCTTCATTGTAATTTGCCAAACCTGCGTAATACGCCTTGAAGATGTCCTCATAACAATCTTTTAGCAGTTCCAACGCTTCTTTTTTCGTGATGCGTTTTCGTTTCTTAAAATTATTATTTATATTTGCCATATAATTTAAATTTAAGACGGGCACACCGTCTGTAATTTCAGCCCTTATTGCCGTAAGGGCTTCTTATATGGTGCAAAGATATATAATTTCCCCAAATAATTGTATATAATTTTTCGAAAATATTGTATATTTAACGGCAACCCACAATGTCAAAGAACGCCTTTACGACGGTTGCAAATTCCGCAACCGTCGTCAGTTATTTCCATTTTGGAAACGAGCTCACACTTTCCCCAAGTACGCCATGATGCCTTCCACGTGCAGCTCCACAATGGTTCGCTTGCCTTTCTCGCTCAGCAGATAGTCCACGTCCTCCCGGTTGTCCTGAAAAAGGTTTTCAGTCAGGACTGCGGGACAATTTGTGTCACGGCATATTGCGAGATTCTGTGTCCAATATGGCTCATCCTGTGAGTATCTTCGGACTTTCAGTCCTTGTGTCTCTGCCGCGTCAATCAGACGGCAGGCGAGCTCTTTGCTCTTCTTTGAAGCGTTGCGCGAGACATAAGCCGACCATCCTCTGGCGTCATGCCATTTGCCGTCGGCACCAGCCGCGTTACAGTGTATTGAGACAAGTATCGCTTTCTTTCCTGTCGCGGCATAAATCCTGTTTGCCCTTTCGCACCGCTCTTTCAGGCTGATGTCGTTTTCCTCGGGCACAATGCGCTGCGCGTCATATCCACGTGCCTTGAGTTCCCTTTCAAGACGCACTGCAATCTCACGGGCGTATGCGTATTCGAGCAGGCGTCCGTCAGGCGACCGTTTCCCTGCGGTGTCCTTTCCGTGTCCCGCATCAAGTATAACTTTAAAATTTTCCATGATTTATAATGTTGTAAAATGCGTTTATCGTCATATCTGGTCTGTCATTCTGTGATAAAAGTCCAATTTTATATTGTCATATACTGCGCTGACGTTGGTGTAGGCTCTTCCGTTGTTCGCACCGTTCTCATTGTACAGCTCTCCCTCTATTACTTTCGCCACCCATTCTGTCCATTCCGGATTACAGTACTCCGAGAGCTTTTTCCCACGGTAATGGAAATTGTCGAACTTGCTGTTCCTGTCCTCATACATGTTGCTCAGCAGGGTGCGTATCTTAGCCTTTGTCCTTTCCTTGTCGGCTATATGGTTCTCCTCCCTTATTTTCTTCAGGAGTCTGCATACTTTCTCCACCGCAAGGTCAAAGAACGCTCCGGATATGTTCTTTATCCGCAGTTGTGTCTCAGGCATCAGTCCCTCCGCTATCGTCACCATGACGTGGTTGTTGTTTTCCAGCTTTCCGTTAAGCTCGCGCAGCTCGTCAGTGTAGGATATTATGTTGCTTATCGCTGATTTGAACCAGCGGAAACATGCAATCATCAGACCTGAGGCGAGCAGCAGGAACACCGCGCAGATGACCATCATTATTCCATAGTCGCTTATGCCTTTTGCGACCTCCAATGTGCTTTGTACCTCGTTCATATCATCATCCTTATGCATTGTCCCACAACTGTTCCGACTGTTGTCAGCCCGAAGTCTGTCCAGTCCCATTTGCCGCCCCATTGCCTGTCTTTCAGTTCAAGGGCTGCCGCAACGCCTATGCCTGCGTATGCCGCACAGTATATATCATCCGCTCCCATACCGATAATCAGACCGCCAAGCAGATGCTTCCATCGGTTGCTTGTCTTAAACCACATTATAATCTTGTTCATTCTCCCTTGTTTTTTTATTCGTACATACATCAAGTCAAATGATAGGGCAGGGCATATGAGTCCCTGCCCTGGATGCCGGGAATCAAACCACAAGCATCGCCACTACTCCAATGACAGCTCCCGCGAGCCACCACAGCAGGTTCTTCCACTTGTACGTGTCCTCCGTGGTGACATGTCTCACCACCTCGGCGAACGCTCCGAAGAGCATAGGTGTGATGATTCCCATTATCCACGCGTTGACGCTGCCGAGGCTCTGTTCCTGCCACATGTACAGCATTGCGATTACCAGTCCTGCCACGAAGCCGAACCATCTGTTTGTCACGAATCTGATAACTTTTTCCTTCATAGTCTTTGGTTTTTAAATTAAACAAGTTCCACATATAATCCCACGAGCTCACTCAGATTGTGAGACATCGGAATCTGACTGTCTCTTGTGCATTTGTATTTTATTTCATCCTGTATGTAATACTTACCGTTGAACAACTCCATAGGCGGTGCGTATGGTATCGGGTCGTCCTCCGTGCCCTCATGTTCCTCGTCAATATGTTTCCATATAGATGCGGTTTCCAAAGACGGACGCCAATTTGCCTGCGTCTTATGCGTTGTAAGTGCTTCCCAAAGGTCATCGTCACAGTTGTACTTTTCGCCTTTGTTGACGTCAATTCCTTCTTTCCATTCGGGATAAAACTCCTTAACTTTCAGAGCCTCGTTGTTAGACAGCGACATGGTGTTTATCTGTGCCTTTGTGTCTGCTGTCAATATCTGCATGGATAATACCTTTGCAAAGTCCTCATTTGGCTGCACGTAATCTTCTCCGTGTGTCCATGCCTCACTGTTCATAAGTTCCGTGAACTCGGCATTGTCGAACTTATACCTTTTTAAGGCATTAAATTCGTCAATATTCTTTACATACTCTTCGTGCAGCACTACTTGTGTCTTATCCACTGACTGACGCATTGTCGGAATAATCTCAATTCCGTGCGCCTTTGCTTGTGCTATTGTTGCTATTACAAATTTCATATTCTTTATTCTGTTGTTTGTTCACTCGGTAATACATAGTCTGCGTCTATATACTTTCTTATAAATGCCTTTATCTGTTGCTCGTCTAATGAGCGGTCAAAGAGGTAGGCGGAGTAGAAAACTATTCTTGCACATAAACCGTTGTTGGCAACTCTTACCTTACCGATAGTTACATCGTTTAAATTCTGGCTTTTCAAGCTACCCTTTGATATAGAAATTCCATTATAAGTCGTACTATTTACATATACAATATTTTTTTCAACTGACGCAGGCGAATCTAATTCAGTACTTGTTCCAAATAATATTATAGCGTTATTGGGATAATCTGTAGAGTTCGGTGCTCTTTCAAAACCTAATATGTTGAAAGACGCATTATTACTATTTTGAAGTGAAATTCCAAATGGCAGTGAGATACCTTTGTATGAATAATTAGTATATTCTCTTACCATTATACATGTAAGTTCGTCAATAGTTCCGACTTGAGTTACTCCGTAATCATCCACGCCGTCAAAGACAAGAGCATCGGGGTATTCGGGGAGGAGTTGAATGGCAATATTCTTAAAATTCCCTTTAATAAATGGAGCTCTATTATAAGGACTATCCGACATTGTAGATTGAGGAACTGTATAAATTCCATCATTACGAATTTCTATATAATTCCATCCTAAAGAACTTGAACCTAAACAATAATAAATTCGTAAGTGTTCATCGGCATTAAGTCCAATTACTTTTATTTTGTATTCATTCCAAGTCCAATAGGATGAAATCCTTTCTAAATTAAGTGTCCCTGTAAAATTTTCTATTTTAATAGAAGTTTCAGTAACTTCAAAATTATATGTGTTGTAATTAAGATAGTTTTTACCATTTAATTTAGTTCTATATCCCCCATACCCGCTCATTTTGCTAAAAGCAAAGTTATTCAGCGTAATATCATGCCCATTACCCGTCAAATCACGCAATACATTTCTATCAGCATCATCATTGCTCTTTCCTGCCGCCGACCATGCCGCGATAAGTCCCGGGTAATTTATGTTGCTGTCGCTCTTTTTAAGCGCGTTGGCTATCATAAGCCTGCGTCTATATATGCTCATGCCGCACCTCCCATGACTGCTATATTATTGACTATGCTCACTTGATATGTCTTGCTTGCTTCTATGGTGCTGTCGCCTATCCACTTTACGTCATCGGGCAGCGACAATGTGGTCGGAGTCGCACCGCTTGTGAACTCGAACATGTATTCCTCCCGTATATCCGTGTCTCCGCTGGCGAATGTAAGTGTGAGGCTTGTCACCTCTCCGAACACATAGAGTATGCCCGGCTTCAGTTCCTGTGTCACCTCGCTGCCCTCAACCTCCACACGTCCGCGCATATCGTCAATTTCCTTTTTTGTGTAATATCCCGAAAGGTCTGTTGCCGGATAGAACCCACGGCTCATACTCAGACCGTCATCATGACCTTCGGTGCACCAATATGCCATCTTGTCCTGTACCGAGTAGAACAGGCGGTTATGATAGCCTGTGTCGTACGCATCAGGGCTATCCCAAAAGCCTGTTCTATTCCACTCCGAATAAAGCTTCCCTGTCTCTGATTTGTAAGCATAGAAAGCATATCCGGCAGAAGTGCCTGTGAATTCAGCGCAAACACCGTCGAAATCATCTCCCGCGTTCTCTCCGTGGGCAATCTCATGTGACAGCTTCGTTGAAATCCATAGCAGCGGAAGCACATGCCTTCTGTTCAAATCACGTACGGGCATCGTCCCTCCGCCTCCGAGCAGTATGTCCTCATCGCTCTTGCCCTTGTATGCAAATGTCTTGCTCCATTCGGGAATAGAATCTGGATAGTCATTGCCCAAGGAAAGACTGACGCGCTTTTTGATATATTGAGGCTGGTCTCCATTAAAATCAACCATCCCCCTGCAGAAGGAAATTGTATAATGATTGTGATGGTCAATTGCATGCTGGTCAAGAAAATCTATAAACAGATGTTCCCTTGGGTCAATCTGTCCATAAAGCCGATGCACTCCGGAAAGAACTCTTATGTCGCTTACGTCAAATCTGTAGTCTCCAGCATAAGGTAAATCTCCAAAAATTACATTATCCCCGTAACTTTCATCTTTGTTGTATGCCAATCTCGGTAGATATAAGGCATAGTTTTCTTTTAGACATTCTTCTGCTGTGGCAGGATATGATAAGTCAGTGCTCTTTAATGCAATTCCTATCATGCCATCGTATCCACGAAGCCAAACCGGATGACCCTTGACAAGTATCTTCTTTTTCAAGGCATCGGTGTCTCGCATATCAATCACCTCATGCCCTCCACCCGTAATAAGAGCCGCCCATTCCTCTTCCGAGCCTTCATACCCGTGCAGCACGGCTATCTCATAGGCGGACAGACCGTTGCCCGGCACACTGATGTCCATGTCAAGCTCGATGTTCACGGTGCCGGTCTCCACACCCTCGTCGCTGCTTATTGACACAAGCTCGAAGGCGCATGCCTCATCCACGGTGTTGCGGTTGTTGTCGCCCCAATCCTCGGTAAGTGTCACCGTATACGCGCCTGTCCACTGCTGCTGTGTGCCCGTCCATCCTGCTATCAGCTCCTCTCCTGACTGTACTACAGGAAGGCTCACGCTGCCGAGAATGTTGCGCAGCATAAGACCTATTTTCTTTCCCTCGAGGTTCTCTGCACCGCCACGGCGTGTAAGCCTTATGCGCAGAATGATGTCGTTTCCTATTCTTATACGTCTCATGGTCTGTCTCCTTTCTTTACTGTTCCGGCTCACCGTAGCCGTTTATATCTGTGTCTGCCTCTATATATGCTCTGAAACCGTTCGCTTCCTGCGGTTCCTGAAGATGATACACAAGACCTCCTGTTCCAAGCGTGTATGCTCCGGCAGGCACTGTTGTTTTGCAGTAGAATCCCTTCATTGTGACCCCATTATATGTCACCGGCAGCGGTTCCGTCTCCCATTGTGAGACATTGGCTATGATATACTCGGAAGCGGGACTGTCACCGCCCGGTTTAAAAAGATACGGCTTGCCAGCCTCAATTGATGTGACTTTGGTAAAGTGCAAGGTTTTCCCTTCTATTGAAGTATATTCCGAAACCTCCGTCCCTTCACCGAATACGCCCGCTATGTCCGTCACGTTGAACGGCAGGCACAAAGAGTGCCAGACACCCGCACCGAACGTCCTTTTAAGCGTAACGGACACTGTCAGCCCGAGCTTTGCGCAGCTCTCTATCACGGTCTGATTATAATGTCCGTCAGACGACTGGTCAAGAGTGACGGCAGAGAGTGGGGTGGAGGAGGCTGTCAGTCCGGCAATGTTCTCCGGAGGATATGTGAAATACCATCGGAAACCTTTCATCGTGTTCACGCTCACGTTTGAATGGTACAGCTGTCCCGAGCTGAACAGATAGCATCCCTCGGGCAGAGCGTATATCTTGCCGTATGAAGGATGGAACTTAAGTGAGCCGTAAGCAGGCTCAGGCGCGGCAGACACGACAGAGTCTATGTCCTCGAACACATACACACTGTCTGATGGCGGGTCAGCTGTCGGGACGACGACATAGCATTGTCCGGCATCCATGCCGTCCGTCACTTCGGTAAGCCGCAGGTTCGGGTCGTCTGTCAGACCTCCGTATGCGTAAACTTTTGTCCCCTCACCGAACGCAGCCGCAATCTGTGCGGTGCTTAAAGAGAACGGCAGTACGAACGTGTTGTAGATGTCCTTCTTGACACCGCTTCGTTTTACCTTTACCGTCAGTCCGGTGCCTTCCACCGCGTTTACGGGTGTCTCGGACTCCTCGTCAAGAATCAGCTCGGATGTGCTGTCACGCACGCACGCCTTATCCGGCAGGCTCTCGCATTCAAGGCGCATCCGCAGCCCTTTGTCAATTTCCAGCATATGGAGCATGACGCTTCCTTCGCGCCTCTCGTATCTCGACCAAGTATGCGTCACGGTCATTCCCATGCCCGGCAGTCCCGCATACAGTGTGATACCGCTTTCCGGCTCACCGTCTATCTGTAATATTCCCTCACCGCCATGTGTCCATTCCGCATGCCACATTCCTCCGGTTTTGGAAAAGTTCAATGTTGTCAATGTCATATACTGTCCTCCTGTTTTTTTATCATAAATATATGTTTCCGTTCGTGTCCGTGTCATCATCGTCAATGCGATTAATCTGTATCATCTGCACCCTGTCATAATTCATGTATACGGCTGTTGTCGTTATCATGCTGCCGTAGTATACGGTGCCGCTTCCCGGTTGTACGATTCCGATGTTCGAGAATCTGTATACATTGCGCGAGCACCATTGTCTGGAGAAATCCACCTTTTCCGCATAGTCATCCTCATATCGCGTATAGTCCATTGGCGGTGTGTCCATAGGCGAGCCTATCATGAACGATTCCGGATTGTCCTGCGCCCACATTCCTGTGACAGCCTGTGCCGTGGTCACATTACCCTGCTCCATGAACCATCTGCCGTTCGCGGCTCTTGCAATCTCCGGAGTGGAGGCGTAGTCACCGCTGAGATATGTGTCGTTTACGCGCCCTGCAAGATACATGTACAAAGGTGTTTTCGTGTACACATGACCATATTGGAATATGGTGTTCATTATCTGTTTGTTGCCAACGATGTCGCCTACGGTGGAGAATGTGGCCCCTGTCAGCTGCAGGCGTCCGTATTTGCTGCTGGTCTCCCACCGTTCTTCCGAGACATCCTTGCCGGACAGTCCCCACGGTCCGAGGTCATAAAGGAACGTACCGTCATTGTCATAATAGGACAGTACCATGTATGAGCCGTTATATCCCATTTTGATGTTGGTCACACCGTTAGGGTTCTTTACCTCAATCAGTCCTCCCTTTATCTCCACATGCCCCTGTCCTTCGTCCATCGTGCGGAGCATCACACCTGTAAGGGTGCCCGCCTCGTCGATTGTGGTGACTGTCTCGCCGGAGTTGTTCTGTATCTCGAAGTTGTCGGCAGTGACCTTTATGCGCTTGTGTTCAATGTCTATCCCTGTCGCCTGCAGCTCGTCGCGCGTGATTGTCTCCGAACGCCAGTCGGTCGCCTCGCTGCCTTTCTCCAGCTTCACTCCGCATATCCAGACCTCTCCCTGTGCAGAACTGTCCGGCATGAGCCGTGCCGCTATCAGGCTCTTCCCTCCGCTTACGTCATTGCGAGTGCTCCATGTCACCTGATAACGGTTCCATCCGCTTTCAAGCGTGAACTGCACGAATCCGTCTGTCACACCTGTCTGGTTCTTCGTCCCCGGACTTGTGACCCAGTCGGTGCAGTTCGGATAGAAGTACGAGCCGATGCTGCCTGTGCCGCGCGCCCAGAATGAGAGCGTATACTGTACGCCCGGCTCGGGCACCACGTTGCGCCATGTGATGACGTCCTTGTATGATGTCCCGGCTTCGTTCACACCGTGTGCCACGCTTATTTTTTCTCCGTAAGGTGTCGTGTATGCTCCTGCCTCTACGGTATCCTGTACGGTGCATTGGCTGAAGTCCGATGTTCCTGGAAGAAGATTCGGTCTTTTAAGCCTGTCCTCCGCGCTGAGTCCCCAGTCTGTCGCGTCCGCACCTGTCTCTATCTTGGGACGCGACACGGACGAGTATCCTGATGATATGCCCTGTATATACAGGTTACACTGCTCTACCGACGCCACAGCCTTGTCCTGTATCCTGTGTGTGGAGCTTATGCGTCCCTCGAACGTGTCCGTGGATGTTATCTGCCTCCATGTCCCGAGATACTGCGTACTGCCGTCGGCATACCGTATCATGGGCTCCATGCCGATACGTCTGTTGCCTGATGCTGCCGGAACCGCAGATACGGTCTTGACAAGACATGATACGGTTATTGTCTTTCCGCGCAGGCTTGACACATCCCCGATTGTGTAGACCTTGTTCCCGTTCCCTGTCAGGAATATGTCAGGAGTGGTCACCATGTTTCCGTCCTTTGCCCCAAGATAGCCGACTTTAAGGCTTATGCTGTCCGTCTCAGCCTTAATCTGCGATGAGAGTGCCATGGACGATACAGTGAAGGACAGGCGGCAGCTCACACTGCGGGTCTCCCCGCCCAGCGTTGCCTGTGCCGTAATCTGTACCCATCCCGCTCCGTATGGCACCGAACCTCCCCAGTCTGCCGTATATGTCCCTATTGCGGTTATTGTAACCTGTGCCCCGTTGCGTGACGCAAGACAGTGCATAGGCTCTATGGCGGTAATTGTGACAGTCATCTCGCGCGTGCCGAGCCATGCGCGCAGACGTGATGTCGCATCCTGCATGCTCACCACACCGTCACTGTCAGCCTCCAATGTTATGGCGGCAGGGTCAAGTGCCCATGAGAAGCCGTCCTGCCCGTCCGTGCCGGGTTCACCGTCACTTCCGTCCGCTCCGTCCTCACCGCGTATCCGTGTCCACTTATATGAGGTAACGCTTGTCGGGTCATATGAGTTGAAGTCTACGCATTGCCCGAGCCACGCGCCCGGTGTCTCACCGTTGTTTGCTGTGAACGTCTTTCCCCCGTCGTCGGAATATTTGATGTGAAGGTAGCTTGTCTTTCCGTCCGTACCGTTGGTTCCCGGTATTCCCTGCTCCCCATCATACCCTTGGAAGCGTGACCACGTGTAGTCCGAAGGGTCGTCGCTGTCTGCCTCCGTGAAGTCAACGTATGTGCCGATGTAGAGGTTGGGAACTTCTGACATTGGAGTCCCGTTGGAGTTTGCCGAGTATTTAACATGGAAATATGTCGTACGACCGTCCTCTCCTGCGGGTCCCGGAACGCCCTGCTCCCCCTTGTCTCCTTTTTCTCCGGTATCACCCTTTATCTTTGACCATTTATAATCGGACGGTGTTCCGCTGTCTGTAGGATTCGTGTCTGTAAGGACTCCAATCCAGTCACCGCTGTCCTCTCCGTTGTTTCCGGTAAAGGTGACGCCTCCGTCGTTAGAGTATTTGATATGGAGATAATATGTCGTGCCGTCAGTCCCATTCACGCCCGGCAAGCCCTGTTCTCCCTGTATGCCTTCAAATCTTGACCAAGTGTAGTCAGATGCATCAGTACTGTCTGTTTCTGTAAAATCGACGTAAGTACCTATGTATTTGTCAGGCGTCTCGGTCATGGGCGTACCGCTCGCGTTCGCAGAATACTTTATGTGGAAGTAGCTTGTACGTCCGTCCGCACCGGGTGTTCCGGGTATGCCTTGCTCGCCTTGCGGTCCTTGTAATCCTTGAAGCCCCTGCTCGCCTCTATCACCTTTGTCTCCTTTGTCGCCCTTTATCTTCAACCAAGTGTATTCTGACGAGTCTGTGCTGTCGTCAGCGTTGGTGTCTGTCATGACGCCAATCCACGCGCCCGGTGTCTCACCGTTGTTTGCTGTGAACGTCTTTCCCCCATCATCGGAGTATTTGATGTGAAGATAATATGTAAGCCCGTCCACACCGTTGGTTCCCGGTATTCCCTGCTCCCCATCATACCCTTGGAAGCGTGACCACGTGTAGTCCGAAGGGTCGTCGCTGTCTGCCTCCGTGAAGTCAACGTATGTGCCGATGTAGAGGTTGGGTGTCTCGGTCATGGGATTTCCGTTCTCGTTTGAAGAATATTTCACATGGAAGTATGTGGTCTTTCCGTCATGACCGGGTGCCCCGTCTTTACCGGCTACACCGGGAATACCCTGCTCTCCTTGCGGACCCTGCGGTCCCTGTATGTTTCCGGCATTCACCCACTTGTCACCGTCCCACACCCATAAGTCTCCGTCTATGAGCCATGCGTCACCGACCGCGTTGCCGTCCTGCGGGAGTTCGGAAGAGTCATTCTTCGAACCTTTCAGATTGAATGAAGTCCCGTCCTCTCCACGGAATTTGCTCCATGTATAGTCGGAAGGATTGTCGCTTTCCTGTGCGCTCTCTTTGTTTACGGCTATGCCTATATATTTTGTCGTGTCTGAAGGGGTCTGATACATAGGCTCACCGTCCGGACTGTCAGAGTAGGCAATCCATGTATAGAGAGTCTCACCGTCCTCGCCCTTTGCTCCCGGCACTCCGTCCTCGCCTTTTATCTCTGACCAGGTATAGTCCGATGGATTGTCGCTTTCCTGTGCGGTATTCTTGTTATATGCGAATCCAATGTATTTCTTTCCGGAAGGGTCGTTGGATATGCCTCCTCCTTCAGCGGTGTCGGAATATCTTATCCATGTGTAAAGTGTCTTCCCGTCCTCACCGGACGGTCCTGGTACACCCTGTGGTCCCATGTCACCTTTCTCACCCTGCTGTCCGTCCATACCTCTGAAACGTGCCCATGTATAATCAGAGGGGACATCGCTCGCTGTAGGGTTAAAATCCACGCGTGTACCGATAAATACATCCGGAGTCTCACTCATGGGCACACCGTCAGGATTCGGTGAATATCTTATGTGAAAATATGTGGTTTTCCCGTCTGCTCCGTCTTCTCCAGCCGGACCCTGTATTTTTCCTGCGTTTGCCCATGCGCTGCCGTCCCATACCCACAGATAGCCGTTCACGAGATACGCGTCTCCTGTGCTGTTCCCTGTTGGCGGCAGCATGCTCTCGTCATCAACGCTTCCCTTCACAGTGAATGACGTGCCGTCCTTTCCGTCAGTACCTTTAATCCTTGACCATGCATAGTCGCTGTAGACGAGAGCCACGTCGCTCTCCGTGCGGTCTGTGCATATGCCGAGCATGAGCCAGTCTTTTGCCGTGCTCTGGGATTTGTCCTTTGTCCAGTCGTCCGGACCGTTTCCCCATGCAAGGTGCGTGTAGCTGACAAGACCGGAAGTGTCCACATCCAGCTCGCCTCTTATCTTATTGCCGTTAGCCGCGAACCATGTCGTGCGGTACTGGCTTAGAGAAAAACTTGTGATTCCGTTGTATTGCGCGAATGACGGACTCTCCAGCTCGGTATCCGGAGTGGAGTGGGCGGCTATTATTATCGCATGGCTGCGCGCTGTGTCGTCACCACGGTGTCCGCACAGACAAACGCTGTCACCCTCTGCAGGCTCAAGGCTGTCAGCCGCGCACGTGGCTTCAGACACTTCAATCCAATGGCACTTTCTGTCCTCACCGTCAATGTTCCGTGTTCCGCTCCCTGTTGCCGTGACAAGTCTCCACCATAGTCTGTTTCCTGCATCATATGATGTCCCCTCGGCAAGATTGGATGTCATTGCCAGAGCCTGGTCTCCGACCTTCCACATGTTCTGCACGGCTCTGCCGTCGCTGTCCTCCGCCAGCCACCACAGACGCCATGCTCCGCTTATTCTTTCGACAGAGCGTACCGTGCAGTTAGCAGCGGACAGTATCAGTTGACCTCCGACGCTGTTCAGCTCATCTATGACAAGCTCGAAGAAATGTGCCCTTCCTGTCACGGTCAGCGTTTTCATTGTGGCTTCGTCGGCAAGAAGTTTCTTCAGCCGTGCGGTACCGTCCGCATCTATGCCGTAGTCTCCGTCTCCCACAAGCAGCCCTTTGAGGAATGTTATAATATCCAAGGCTGTGTCCGGACTGTCTTTCCGCAGAAAATACTTCGCGCATTGTGCTAAAATGTCACCACGCATGCCATAAGTCAGGGATGTAAGTATCTCTGTTTTTATGGAATCGAGCTGTGCTCTGAATGAGGATTGAGACACGGTCAGGGTGTCTGTTAAATCCACACTTATTTCATAAAGTATGCTATCATCGGCTTTACAAGTATAGTTGCTGACATACAGAAGATGCTCTTCTTGATTATATCTTACTGTCAGACGTGTATTTTCATTCAGCAATGAGGTGAAGTCCTCATTTAATGCCAGATATACACGGGAAAATTTTATTGAATATGTGAATTTCTCATCATTATTCCCTTTCATGTAAGCAATAAGAGCCGCATCCAGTCTTTTTTCCGCTTCCCGTATGTAGGATTCAGGAAGAGAAATGCCAGTTATGACAAATGTATCGCCTATTGACGGACGATATCCTTGTGCCGCGTTCGGCATAATGACACCAAAGGTATCTGTTTCTTTTTTTACGGCTATCCATACTTCATATTCGCTGGTGTCCTGCTGGCGTGAAACGTAACTGTTTGTATCACGTGAAGGCAGGATATAGTCTCCTTCATATTTGTCCGCATTAGAACTGTTGACCTTGCGAAGATTGCCTTGTGCGTCTGTCATGACAGGGTTATAGAATTTGTATCTGTCACCATCGGCATACTTGTCCACCCCGATAACGAAACGGCATGCGGCGCAGTTGCCGCTTGTCATCTCTATTGCAGCCTCTTCGCTTTCTAATGCATGCTCAAAAATATTGAAGCCTCCACTTCCGTTATATACATGTAGTTTTATATAGAAATATGAATGAAGGTATTCGTCACTATTGTCTTTAAGGACATCGCTATCATCCGTATCAAACCGTATGTCAGCTATTTCACCTATCAACTGACCTTGAATGTTTTTTATCCCTTTTATTGTCGGGACTATATCTTCAAATGAAGTCGTCCCTTCGTGAGGGTTCAATTCATTGTATACATTATTAAATATATATTTATTTCCTGATTCATCTTCATCTTCATATGTATTATTGACTGCATTATAGTAGCGTTCCGCTCCTCCACTTTCTCTGTATATAGAGGGCATCAGGCTCTGAGAGGGAGTTATCCACTCTCTTCCTGTAATATTAATTATGGCTGGTGTGTGGTCACCGCTGTCCTCCACAACATTCCATTCACCGCCTGAGAAATCCAAATGCGAAGGCGCATACGGAACATTGTTTACATCAGACAGCGTTATTCCGCTTTTACTGTATGCGATGTTATTCCCATCTCCATATGAGAAATAATACAGTTCTCCGCCACTTTTCTGATATGTTATGGATGATTTTGCATTTAACGTCATTCCTATAGTCGCCTGGCTGTTGGTCGCTCCGCTTCCTGAGAAAATGGCGTAAGCAGTCCCTTTAATCACAACTTGAAACCATCCGCTGGCATGGAAGGTATATTCATAGTCCTTCCAACCTGACAATATTTCTATTTTATCACTTATAGAATCATCCTCATTCGGATTATAGTCGTCTCTCCATATTCCAATACTTATTGTATTTTTAAGGTTTCTGTCCCCTCCGTAGCTATTTGACGATACTTTCTGCCATGAAAGTGATAAATCTGCGTCACCGCTGATTTTTCTGAAAGTCAAAAAGGATTCATTGAAAACAAACCGAAGTTTGTCTCCCTCTTGTGCATTTATTTTCAGTCTGAAAGATATCGTGATATAGGTGTTGCCTATACCTGTTCCAAAATAGAATATGTCTGTAGCCTCCCTGTTGCTTATTACTGTGGGGCTATATGCATTATAAAAAGGAGCAGTCTGTCCGATGTCTGCGCTGGCATCCGTGTTTGACACCTTTTTAAGTCTATATGCGGTATATGGGGAACTGTTGTATTTTAGTATCTCATTTAAGGAGATATCTGCTACTTCAGATTTGTCAATGTTCTCTGTGTCGAAACTCGCGTTGCCCTCCGCACTCATGTTTGGATAGTACCATGGCAAATTTTTTGTGCCTCCAGTACCGGTTATCCTCGTGATAATCCTGTAATTGGCATTTGTTTTCTGAATAGACAACAGAGCATTGTCATTACCATATTCTATCGGAGTTGTTATTACATTCTCTGTATATCCTACGTGGCAGGTCTTCCCTGTCCAATAATAGGCGAGTCCATATACATTATATATATCCTGTAGAGCCTCTGCAATGAACTTGTCTTCTATACTGACATCTTTGCCCTCAGAAGTTATGCCTTCGTCAATGACAATATGGAAACCTTCTTGTTTGTCTTTATTATATAGACCGCTGTAAATCAATGAATCGTTGAGCCGGGCAACAAACTCGTGTACATCACCGAAGAAATGTACTTTAGATGTGTTGCTTCTGTATCGGTCTTTATATTGGGCTTCAGTATCTTCTGTTACCACATCAAGGAAATACACGTTTTCAAGTATCTCCCTTTCACTTACAAATGTGACCTCATGTTTGTATGTTATCTCAGAATTGTCTTTGGATGATGACGGCTTTTGCCTTATATAATACTTCTCTCCGCCAAATTCTATATACTCGTTTAATGTCCATTCATTGTCAAGACATCTTGGGAATTTCAATGTAGCCGTGAAGGTCGGTGCGCCGCCCATGCGTTGTGCGTCATAGGTGTATGTACCTATGACCGCTTTTTCTGTAGACGAAGGAAAATATTCTTTCACTCCGTTTGTGTCACGCATTATGTATAAGCTCTTCTTCTCCATCAGGCTACATTGTTTATAGGTGCATTTTTGTTTGTGCCATCCGTAGTCTTGTTCCGTTTTGACTCTTCAGCCAATCTCATTTCCTCATCAGGAGTGGAAACGGTATTTTTTTCAATTCCCGTCTTAGTGGAAATGATACCGGATCCTTTCAGAGTGCAAAGCATCTGGTTATAAGTATTCTCATCGAACGGCTGCCACATTTTAAACTTGCAGGATATTTTCATTCTGGCAAATTCTGTTACCGCATTCGGATTCTCACCTTTATTTACAAGTTCTTTAGCCAGTCCTTCCTTGAAAAGTCTCGCATGTTTATCCGCAAAATTCTGCCATTCTATTACGTTTTGAGCCGCACCTTCTATATCGAAAGAACGTGTTATTTGCATTGCCAGACCGGAGATGTCCCCGCTTGACTTAACATCCTTGGGAAGGATGAATGTTACGGATGCTCCTATCTGAATCTTGTCAAGAATGTCTTGCATCGCATTAAGCATTCCTTCATTTGTAGGTGGAGAGAGGAACTTTGCGTCTCCCTTGCCGTCAATCGATGCGTCTTGAAGCATAATTGAACCTGCTATTTGACGGGCGTCTTCCTTAAAACGCCCTTTGAGATATAAAATCCCCCATCCATGACGCTTTTCTATTACAGTAAAGATGTTGTAAATAATCTCAAATGTTTCTATCAGATTCTGGACGTTGTTCCATGCGACATCACCGCGCTTTGTTATAAGCGGTATCTCACTGAAGCCGTGAGCCTCTTGGCTCTCTATATGCCAACCGTCAACGTTCGTCAGACGGTACAGGTTCGTGTCGTCGTATGCGTCTATGTGCTGCACGTTGTCACCGTCGGCATAATATACACATTCCATCACCCGGTCACCGTTGTCGTCGTTGTGTGATATGATGACATATCCGTCCTCGTATGATATTATCCGCCCCCTGATTTCACCTTTATAGTTGAAATACATCAGAAGTCCGATGTCGCCAAGTCCCATCTGCCCGTATACAGCCTTTGTCCCCAATCCGTCCTGATTGCGCTCTGTCCAATGCCATTTCAGGTCAGCAAAGTTTTTTTTCAATGTTTCGGAAGGATTGCTGTCATGCAATGTAAATACTCTGGGATTGCCGCATAATGCAAGTGTCTTTTTTTGTCTTATTCTTTCTTGAAAGGCAAGAGCGGTACGCTTGAACTTTATTTCATAGAATGCTCCGTCATTGGCTTTGACACAAATTGACGGCATATTTTCGTCAAAAAGTACCTCATGGCTGTCCGGGTCAAGTTCTTTCATGAACTTGTCCTGTGTGACAATGGTCTTCATTACGTTTGGAAGCACAGCCCGACGTAAGGCGGACACATTCTCTTCCGCCCCACAGTTGTTGTCGTACACGGAATATGTACTGCTGCCTCTTGTAAACGGCTTCTTCATCAGCATTTCTTCCGGATGAGACAACAGCCATTCTACAATTTCCTTACGTGTTCTGTTCATACTGCGCTTCCTTTGTCTTTAAGTCCGTAATACTTCATGCACGCTTCTTTTGTCGGCATATAGGTACACTCTCTGTTGGTGTGTGGACATATAATGTCATGTTTCTGAGGCACGACTATTATGCGTTTTTGCGTCTGGCTGGCTTCCATCTCAAACTTATCGTTTAGTTTCACGCGGATGTCTGCCTCCATTTTCACAGCGTCCTTCGCGTCAATCTTCTTACTTTCGGCAAGAACCTTTATCTCTTTCAGCAAACGTATAAGTTCCGTCTTGTTCTGCTCACGTGTTATAAGTTCTTCGTTTACCGAGCCTATGCCGAAAGGTTCAAGCAAATCCCGTAATTTTATCATCCTCGGAGCACGATAGTGTGCTTCAGCATCCGTTGCAGTCCTGCCGTACGCCATTTTGTACGCCACAGATTTATCGGCGAACGTATCGCACAGCACAGCAAAGGCTATGTCTTTATCACTCACTGTAGCCCACTCCTGCCGTGCGCTTTTGAGTATAACCTTTATGTCGTCTTTCTTTATCATGAAGTTTTGTATATTTTAACTCCACAATGTGGAGTCATATATGCTACGTCTGACGTATGTTTTACTCTCAACTTCTTCATCCCTCCCTCTCGAGAAACCTTCTTCTATCTCTGTCCCGTATTCGAGATTTACACATGGATACATCCTTATAGCACAGGGGTCCAACAAGTCCATTGAACGTCCGTACCCAAGCCGTAAGTTCATCTGTTTCTTGTTCATAAGTCTTTTCTTTCCTGAAGGCATGTCGATAAATCTTACGACAGCGCACTCATCCTGAAACTCATTCTCTACTGTAACTCTGAACTTCAGGTTCTGATGTGTGTATGTGGATTGCGCTACGTTATCTGCAAAAGTGATTTGCCCTCTGTTTATCATGTTTACAAGGCGGAGATAACACAGGTCTTTCATCGTCGCTGCCGTCAGGTAGTATAACCCCATTGGCTTTGTTGATGAGAGGTAAGCTATTGCGTCCGGTATGTAGTCATTGAAATACCGTCCTGCGGTGCCGTCAAATATTATGTGGCTATCCGGAGTCTCGTTTTTATCCGCGAAAATTTTTACTCTTTGCGCGTTCTCTTTAGGAGTTGTGTGGCTTACTATTAGTATGTCGGTGACATGGAAACCGTTCCATGCCAATGCCACCATGTTGTCTGTACCATAATCAGCCAAGTCCACAGTTACCCACCTGTCTCCGTTAACGGCAGGGGCTGCCATAAAACAGTCTCTTGCCTTGTCGCTTGGTATCGGTATGTCTACGTCCTCGTCGGGGTCAGCGTTGAAGTTCCCAAGCATTGACAGTGCCATATTGCCACCTGAAGCGGCAACGCTGCCTATATAGCCAGGGTTGCGTTCCATCAAGTCTTTATTTTGTGACACCATGCCCTGATAGAACACGAACGATTTTATCAGGTGTTCATAAGAAAAATTGCCGTTTAACCTTTTTAATTTGTTTTCTATGTCTATGCGGCATTTCCGATAGACTTCCTCTTTCGTGTCACCCCAGACGACATCCTTAACCGTAGCCCCGTTTATGTAAAAATATCTTACAACACCGTCACGTTCGGGATTTACATAGCCGTCTAATCCTACATACCAGTCAAGGAATGTTCTCGACCAATGGCTGCGCTTCGGGTTGAACGTGGCAAAGAATTTCCCGGTAAACGTCTTGCTCTGCCCACGGTTACGGGTCATCACGTATGTGAACGCCTCCCATGACATCTCGGTCAACTCGTCTATGGCTATCGCGTCATACTCCCATCCTTTTGCACGCTCTCGCAACTTATCCATATTGGAGTCGTCGATGTACGTCAAATCGCAGAACGTGCCGATGGGGAAGCTGATGCGCGGGCTGTCCGACTCGCGTACCTTTATATAGTCAGTACCGAACACTTGCTTGAATTTCTCCACGAAACCGCCGCCCGCCTTTTGGTTGCCAAGGCTTCGGCGGCTTATCAGGCATCGGAAATCAGGGTCGGTCATCAGTGGCTCGGCAAAGGCAAGAAGCAAGCCCAGCGACTTGCCGCCACCCGCTGCACCGCCGCCGAACACCACGTCTACATTGGTGCTGGCGAACATATGCTGGAATGGAGAATTCGGTTTCCAAGTAATGTCCTTTATGTTACTTTGACTGTCTGACATATTGCAAATATACTTTATGTCTATTTAGATAATGCTTTGATTTTCAACAATATTGGACATATGTCCAATTATAAGCTTTAATGATTTCATCTAAACGACTAACAATCATAAATTTGCATCATGAGTTAACATTAAAACACTATATATATGAAGTTTACGAGCGAACAGCTAACAGAAGCACTGAAAGCTAAACTCACGCCCAACGGCAAAAAACTTGCGATGAGCGAGAGGACACTGAAAGCCAATGTGGAAAGGCTCTACAAAAGGCTGGAGAAAAGTGATGACGAAACCGAACTTGATGATGTTGTCAAAGAGTATCTTCCTGATTTCGAAGAGATTGACGGCAACGTCCGCAAGGATAATTCCGATTTCGTGAACACTTGGAAAAAGGAACATCCCGACACAAAACAAGATGACAAACGCGATGACAAACGCGATGACAAGCAAGGCGACCGGCTCGACACGCTTCTGCAAGAAATTAAGGAACTGAAGGCTGAGCGTGAGAAAGACAAGGCTGAGAAGGTCGCCAAGGAGAAACGTGCGGAATTGTTGTCCATGTTCAAGGAAAAGGGCATTGAGGATGAGGATTGGGCAGCCTCATATCTAAAGAAACTCAACGTCAACGCTGATACAGACACCGAAGCTGAGACAAACGATGCTCTCACGCTTTACAATAAGTCGAAATCGCACGTTGACACCAGTGGAACACCGCGACGAGCCGGAGGCGGCGCGACAGATCCGAAAGATGAGTTTGCCGATGTGGTTGACATTCTCAAAAGTGAAAGACGGATGTAATATTTAACAAAAAAAACTACAAGGAAACAATGGAAAATTTCTATTCGCAGATTTTGCAGAACAGTGGCGTGTTTTTGGGACGCACATTGGTTCAGGCGCATGGAAGCATAGGCGGGCATCGTCATGTTTTCGTAAAATGGCAGGGTAGCGGAAAGGACGGCTTGATATTCCCCACGGTAGGTGGAATATTGAAAAATCCGTTCAAGGGTAACGCTAAGATATATGCCGGTGACCTGATTGAGTATAATCCCGGCATAGTCGATGATAAGGGAGCGACATTGAAAGTTTTGAAAACTTATGAAGTCGCAAAAGAAGACTCTTCAGGCACTGGAACTACCGTTTATCTCGTTCGTGACGGGTATCATCACATTCCATTCGTTGGTGACAACATCATGGTTGCGCCTTCATCCATAGATGGTACGGGAACCGGTGTGACAGTCACTGCTGTTGAAAAGACGACGGAAGGTGGAGCTGATGTATGGAAACTTACTGTCAGTGCTGCTGTCGGTACTTTGACAAAAGGTCAGGTGCTTGTGGAGGCTGCTGCTGCGGGCGCATCGCAAAAGGCGATGGTCACCAATCCCAATGCATATGCACCGTGTGATTTTGATTTCATATTTGACCCGGCATCAGGCGATGATGATTTCGAGGGAGCGCGCTACATGATGACCCCCTGCATCGCAAACGAGGACACCAAACTTTACATCAACAAGATGTCACCTCTGCCCGACACAATCAAGTCACTTAACCGTAGTCGGGTAGAAGGATGGTTTAACCTGTAAAAACAAGAGGAGGACAATACGATGAAATTTGACTTTAATAGTTCAAGATACGCCAAATTCTTTTCCGACAAGAGTAACAGGCGTTTCTTGCAGACATTCATTGATACGGAAGGTATCCTTTATACAAATTATGGTTGGTATCTGACGCAGGGACGACGAGCCTCTGCACCGACGCCTACTGATAACAGTGGTGTAGCCACGTTCACGGTCAAAGCCCGTAAGGCTGAAGCCGCTCCGCTTATGGACATGCGTGCTCCACTTGGTGACAGCAACCAGATGGATAAGGAAGGTCTGAGTTTCTACAGCGCGACCATTCCCGATTTCATCGCCCCAGGTTTTGTGGAGACTGCCATGGAACGTGAGTACCGCATCCGTCAGTTTGAACTGTTCGGTAACGATGCAGACATCGTAGCACAGTGGGTACATGAAGTACAGATGCAGAAAGATTCTGCTGATGCCACTATGAATTATATGACCGCGCAACTTATGACCACAGGAAAGATAGATTACAGTACTATCGGACGTGGCATTAAAGCTCCGTTACATAAGGCAGACATCCCTGCGGAGAATTTTGTCAAGGCGGGTGAGAAAATATGGACTGCGGCTGACTGTAAGCTGCTTGAGCAAATGAAGAACATAGAGGACGCATACCGTGAGAAGCGCAACTATACCGGTGCGCTCGTTTGGCAGGTACCGCGTAAGATGTACTTTGAGATTATTCTCGAAAATGCACAGGTTAAAGAACTTATCGCAGACTATAAAAAGAATCCACTGGCTTATCAGGCTACTACTGAAGGTCAGTCGTTCACAGAAGTCGCTTTCCGGCAGGCTGTAATAGACTATCAGGGTGTTTCGCCTATTGAGGTCGTTACTGAGAAAGAGCGTAACAAAACTCACACATCAGACACTTTCATCCATGGATGGAAAGAGAACGTGGCGGTGCTTCGTCCAGCCGGAGACGCTGTCGAGTTTGAGTACACTGAAAATCTTGACCAGATAATGTTCAAGAAATATGGCTCCAAGGCTATAACCAAGGTGTTTGCCCAGACAAACAACGGGTTGGCTACCCTTGTGAATACGACACTTAACAATGGACAATATCAGGAATGGCATACAGACCTGATGATGTCAGCATGTCCGGCTCTCATCGAGTTCCCTGACCATCTGATTGTAGACACATCAACAGCCGACACGGAATAACGCCGTGTCGTGCCAACAATACGCTTATGGATTGCAAATTCAATATAATCGAGGAGCTCAGCGGTCTTACGAGATTTGTCTTTGACAAGGCTCTGCTTGTGCGTATCGCGCGCGAGTGTGGTGTCTTGAATATAACAAACCCGATAGATTTCACAAAAGACAGGAAGGAGGCATGTGAGATACTTCTGCTGAAGTCTGTCATTCTCGGACCGTACATGACAGCAAGCTCTACTAATCAGCATGGTGCGTGGACAAAGACCGTAGGAGCGGAACAGCTTGACTCAAATGCGATTGACCGTATTTTGTCCCGTCTCAGGTTTCTGTGCAAGAAACATGGAGACAACGATACCCTCGAAGAAGTCGAGTCACAGCTCGGTTATATGGAATGGATAAATGAGGAGGAGTGCTGATGTTCACAGACCGCAATTCTCATATAGAATTCGAATACAAGGGAACATTCTACCGCATAGACGACTACAAGAGTCCGGACGGTGACCTCATAGACAGCAACCAGAATGAGGAAGAGACCGTGATACTTGAAACAATGTGTGACATACAGGAGACGCGCAAAGCGTTTGCCACTGATGTAATCAAGAAAGAATACACGGTTTACTTCCCTTTTAAAGCAGATGACGGACTGCCTCCGGCATTAAAGCCTGGAATTTATTTCCGGTCAGAAATGTACGGAATGGCTATCGACGGTATGGTGACAGGTGTATATCCGACTCAGATGGGAGGATGCACGGCTTATATCACAGGCTCTGACGTATGACACGCGAGGTATGGCAAAGACTCTGAAACAACAGGCTACAGAACAATTGATATCGCAGTTGGCGAATGAAGGTGTCCGTATACTCCGACAATGTGTGGAACAGCGTGACTACACACACCGCTCATATAACCTCTACGATAGCTATGGCTACGGGGTCTATATGAGTGGCAAACTGCAACGCTACGGCTTTCTCGGTACGCAAAAAGCTTCAGACCCTCGCGAATGGTATGGAGAAAATGTCCGGGGGCGCGAAGAGATACTTGAATTCCTGACCTCCGGTTATAAGCCATCACAGAATATCGAGCTTGTCATTGCGGCAGCGATGCCTTACGCATCCGTATTGGAAAGCGGCAAGGGACTGAGGCATAAATATAAGGTCATATCAATGTCGTACGACATGTTGAGAGACATAGCTCAAAAATACAACGGAACTGTAAAGACGATAACAGGAAATGGATGAAAAGGCAAAAAGAATTTCGCGCATAGAGAATTTCTTTTCCATGCTGCTTACAGGCAAAGGAATATCTGACCACATATTTGTTGGCGACTTGCCGCCTACTACGGGAAGAAGCTGGCAGAATATGGTTCTCGTAGATGTTAACAGGCATACAGATTACGACTCGCATGCTTCCGGTTCTGCATCCATATTCCTTTACGCACGCCCGAAAGGCACGGGACCGGTGAAGAATGTCGCCATGCTTGACAGTATGGAGGAAGCCTTGAACGTGACCATAAAAGAAGCACAGGACAACAGTTATGTGATAAGCGAGAACTGGCGTGACTCGGGCTATGACAACGACCGCAACTTCCACTATAACATTGTGAACGTGAGCGTATTAATAAGATAACAGGATAACAACACAAAATTAAAGAAAGGAAATAATATCATGGCAACAGTAAAGAAAACAGGAGCTACATCTGTAAAGGTGGCAAAGCCTAAATTCATTTTCGCTACTCTGTTGACTAAAGGCAGTGGTGGAGAATATGAAAAAAGTGATACTACATACCAGTTCGAACATGTATTGCGTGACAGCACATCGCTGACGCAGGACGAGAACACGACCAACGCCATTGAGAACGAAGTCTCTGACGAGGCTATCATGCAGAATGTGACACTTGGCGCATGGCAGTTCACATCCACTATTGAGGATATTCAGAAAGACCTCGTAAAGGATATGTGTGGCTTCACGGTTGATGGGGAGAAAGCTTATGCACCGGCTTCATACACGGAAAGGTTTGCGGAAGTCGCAGTCGTGCTTGACGCAGGAACGGACGCTGAAGGAGAGCAGAAGTATGTCGCATATGTCGTTCCGAAACTGCAACTCAATACCAGACTGATTCTTGAGTCTCTTAGTACAAGCATGGCTGGATTCACCCTTGCCGGAACAGCACAGTCTACAGAAATGACAATCACAGGGAGCAAGACTGTAAGCTCTCCGATGTACATTGATATGGACTATACTCTGCCGACGGCAGGTGTCGGTGGATAACAGGAGCGGTTTGATTGGTTTTCAGGGATAACAATTATTATTTGGCAGGGGCGGCGGCAGACATTACCGCCGCCCTTTTCGATAAAATCACAACTATATGAAAAACGACAGCAAAGGTAAGGTCACGCCTCAGACACCGCTCTCAGATGAAGCCATGGAGGCTCTTGTGCGGCTGATGAACGACAGTCCCACGGTGAAAAAGCTCCATGGTACGGAATGGGAGATACATGCGCTGAAACCCGGTGCTCAGTGGCTGATAGCAGAGGAAGCGTGCAAGATTGTTAAGAAAGAAAAGATGTCAATGGGTGACGTGATAAAGGAAATGGCAGGAAATATCCCGTCGGTCGCGCGTATACTCACAATAGCACTGCTCAACGATAAGGATAGAATCAACAGCGACGAATACAATAAGGTCTACGACACGCTTCTTTGGGGAGATTACAGGCAAAGGGATTGGGCTGAATTGCTTTTCGAGATTATAAAGCTTATGGAAGTGGATTTTTTCTTCGCGAATACCAATGCGGTTCAGACGTTGAGAGAGACGACGCTCGGAAGAAAGATGACGGAGGAGGAACAAGAATCATCCCGTCACGCACGGAATGGGGTCAAATGATTGATTTCCTACGTGCCAACCCGTGGTGTTCGCGTGAAGAATATTTATGGAGTATGACTGTATCGCAGATACGGCTTGCATCTCTTGATTTCTCTCATGTGGAATATATGGACAAAGGCGACAGCAGCCAGCATACTATAAACATCGAGAGTGCTGATGACCTGAAAAACCTTAGTGACCTCGGTTTCCCAATAATTTGATAACCAATAAAAAGAGACATATTTATGAGCGGAGAAATTGGAAGCGCACTTGTAATACCTGAAAGCGTACTTGACTCATTTAAAGATGCTGATGAATGGTTGGCAAAATTACAAAAGAGGATTTATGATACCGGTGATATTTCCGGAAGGTCTTTTGGTAAAATGGTAAATGGGACAACCCGTTTTTCCTCGGTGCTTGACGCTGTCATACAAAAGCTGAAGGAAGTGGAGAAATCGTCGGTAAACGCCTCTACGGCATTTAATGCCATGAGCGGGGCAAAATTCGGGAATGCGGCAACGCAGGCGGAGAAGCTGAACACAAGTATAGTGAGAGCAGCGGAAAACATAGAGAGGCTCACATCTGCTACAAGAGACAGACAAGGCGATTCCGGACTGAAGAACATCAGTGTTACATTAGATGCTCTATGGAAAAAATTAAAAGATACCCGCGTAGAGCTGGAGCTGTATTGGAAGTATATATCTACAGGTAAAAAGGACAATGTCGAATTTGGGCAAAAGGGACTTAATGAAGCATCCAAGACTGCTGATGCGCTTATGCGACAAATCACTGCTCTTGACGCTGCCTATAAACAGCTACGGAGGAGTTCAGCCAACGTAAATGACATGAAAGGGCAGACGCTCGCGGACATGCGACAGTCTGACATTTTGAGGAAAATGTCAGAATATTACCGTGATATGGAACGGTCGTCTGCTGCTGCGGCAAAAGAAGCCGAGAAGAGAGCCAGGTCGGAGGAAAAAGCGGCAAAAGCCCAATCTAAAATATACCAGCAACAGAACTATGCCCGTAATACCACATATGCGGGAGCGTTAAGCTTTGCTGAGGACGCAAATACGATAAACCGACGTACCCAAGCCATTAAATACTTGCAGGAGGCTCGCGCAGCACTGTCTGCCACAGACAGTGAGTATGCATCCAAGCTTCGTACCCTTAATGACCGTATCAAGCAGTTGAATGCCGCAAATAACGAGGCTATAGCGGGAAGCAAAAACCTTGTGAACGAGCATCGTCGTCTGTTCGATATAACCGGGCAGCTGTCACGGTCGTTTGCGCTCCTGTTTTCAGTGTCGCAGATACGTGGATATATTGCAAATGTCGCTACGGTACGTGGGGAGTTCGAGATGTCACAACGCTCACTTGAAGCGATACTGCAAAACAAGACACAGGCTGACGAAATTTTTGCCAAGACGGTTGAACTTGCCGTTAAATCGCCTTTTCGCATAAAGGACTTGGTTCAGTATACACGGCAGCTTGCCGCCTACCGTATAGAATCAGACAAACTGTTTGATACCACCAAACGCCTTGCTGATGTCTCTGCAGGTCTTGGCGTGGATATGCAGAGACTTATTCTTGCTTACGGACAGGTAAAGGCTGCCGCATATCTGCGCGGTTCGGAAGTACGCCAGTTCACGGAGGCAGGTGTGAATATGTACGGGGAACTGCAACGTTATTTTCAGGAGGTCAAAGGTGAGGCATATACCACAGCGCAAATTGTTGACATGATAAGCAAGCGCATGGTGACGTTCCAAGACGTGGAAGCTGTCTTTGAGAGAATGACAAGTGACGGAGGCATCTTCTTCAACATGCAGGAGATACAGGCTGAAACCTTGCAGGGCAAGATAAGCAATTTCCAGGACTCTCTTGATGTCATGTTAAATTCCATAGGCAAGGCAAACGAAGGTCTCTTGAAGGGTGCGATAGATGGAGCGACGGCATTGCTTGAACATTGGGAGGAACTTGTGGACGTCGGCAAGGCACTTGCAGCCATACTTCTTACAATCAAAGCACGTTCAATGTTCCTGAACTCGACGTTGGGAATCGCTTTTACACAAGCAGACACAAAAGGTCTCGCGCGTTACAAAGCCTTGTTTGTCAACGCTTTCACCAGCATGGGAAATGCTGTAAAATCTTTTGGGACAATCGCAAAAACATCTCTTGTCGGACTCGGAATTTTTGCTGCCATCGAATTGATAACAACCGCAATAGGTAAATGGAGCGATTATAATAAAAAAGTCAAGGAGGCGCAGGAAGATACCATAAAGACAAGAGAAGAAATAAGGAAAATATCAAGTGCTTATAATGACCTCGCGGATACGGCAACAACCGCTGACACAAAGGATTTGCAGAAAAACATTGACAAACGTAGGATTGCCCTGCAAAGGCTCATTGACAGCGCGGCGAAAGACGGTCTGGTATTAAAGATAAACGTGGAGGAGGTAAAAGATGAGGATTTAAACAAGACGTTTGACAGTGTAGAGAAGAAATATAAGGATTTCGTTGATGAACTGGAGATAATCAGGCGGAACTATGCCGAGAGTAACAGAAAATTGGTCTTTGATGGAATTGACGATGACCGTGAAGATTACAAAAACGCTGTTCTTGACTTTCTTTCACAATCGTCCAAAATAGAAACAGCCGTTGCTATAGTGAATGCCAATTATGACAAGGCAACGGCAGCCACAAAGAAATATTTTGACGAGATAAGGGCAGGGCAGAAAGCCGGCGAATCGAACCTTGATTATATGCGGCGAATGGCAGCAGCCTTGCAGCAAATGAATGTGCATTTAGGAGGAAATATTTATGCAACTCCAGGATGGCTGGACGGAGTGGAGGGGATGGTAGACATTGTGGACACCTACAATTCTGTAGAGAAAGCCGGGGCTGCGTTGGAGAAAGAGTACGAGAAAGTGTTCGGGGACTTGCGTGATAAATACAAAAACGACCCGATTAAGATAAAAGCCGCTATTGATAAGGTCGCAGCTGAAGAGGATTGGAGCCAATATGACCGGGAGTTGGCTTACAGACATTTTGGAATCAATGTCAAGATAAACAAGGACACTATGGAGCAGGAGGTATCGTGGGTTGATGACTACCTCTCGAATTTCTTTGCCAAGAAAAAGTACGGAGTCAGCCTTGTTGTAAAGGAAGTCACGGATGGAAAGGCTCTTAGCGAATTTCTTAAGAAGGGTGACGACGCAGCGAAAGCGGCTAAGAACTGGCAAGAGCTTGAAAGACGAATATCGGCTGTTGGTAAGAATGTCAAGCAAATTAAGGTTGATGACTCTATAAGAAAATTGTTTAAGGCTGGAGATATAAGGCTAAGTGGAGAAACAATAGATGTTTCGACATTAAAAGACGTAATCGCTGAATACAAGAAAGCCGCGACTGAAACGTCTGAAAGTCTTGGTGTTGACCCTTTTTCTAAAGAAAATGCCAAGAGTGCCAAGTCTGCCGCCAAGCAGCAGCGTGACATCCTTCAGGAGCAGATTTCTCTTCTGAAAGAGATGATGGAGGTGTATGAGAAACTGACGCCTATGATTAGCGATGAAAACGCGGCAAAGAGAGTCCTGGAAGAATACCGTGACGACCTTCAGTATGTGAAGATGGACAAGAGTATCATAGACTCGTTCGTGCCGACTAAAGAAGGTATGATAAAAGCCTTGAATCAGCTTTTGCCAACGATAACGGACTTCAAGAAAAAGGCTGAGGTGATGAAGCTGATAAGCAAGTATGAGATAGAAATCGACTCTGACGAATTGAAAAAGCAGCTTGATGGTGCCGAGAAGGAAGCTGACCGCATATTCTCCAATCTCGACCTATTTAGAAAGCTGAAGGAGCAAGGGCTTGACGACGGTGCAATACAGCGTATGTTCGGCAATCTGACAATGAGTTTTGAGGATGCGAGGAAACAGCTTGACTCCCTGTATGCCGACAAGCAGGGCGGGGATTGGACTAAGCAGAAAGAAGAGCAGTTCGATAAGCTCACGAAGAAAATCAACGATTTCAACCTTGCACAGACTCAGGACATCCTAAAGGATTACGGCAAACAGCTTGACGAACGCCTGAAACTTGACCTGTGGTATATCAATGAGCGCGCAAAAATTGAGAATAAAGAGCTGAAGTTTACGCCAGAGCAACGTGAAGAATATATACAAGCCCTTGACAGGCAAAAAGCAGAAAAAGCAGCAAATCTTGAATGGGAGCAGTTTAAGAATACCGAAACATACATTGAGATGTTCAACAATCTCGACAATGTGTCCTCACACATGTTGGAGCGCATGAGAGAGAAGCTTGAAGCCCTTAAAAGTTCTCTGAAAGGTCTGTCCCCTGAACAGCTTAAAGTCATTCAGGAACAGATAAACAAAATCGACGATGAGATACTGGAACGCAATCCGTTGAAAGATTTTGGTAAAAATCTCAATCAATTTTCCAATGCTTCAAAAAGTATAAAAGAACTTGAAAAAACATATGATGTTGAGAAGCAAAAACTTGAAGAACTTGAAGACAAACTCGATGAAGCGGCTGAACACGTCAACAAGTTAAACGAGGCATATGCAAAACTCTCCGACAGTGACAAGCGAGGTGATGCTGGGACAGAACTCAATAATGAGATAAATGACGCGAAAAGGCAATACGACGAAATAAATAAAAAGGTTAATGAGCAGGAGAAAAACGTTGCCAATGTCACGAAAGAACTCAATAAGTGGCAAAGAATGCTCAAAACTCTTGGAGGGCAGTTTGAGTATATCGGTTCATGGTTCGGTGCCATTTCATCAGGAGTAACCGAAATATCCGCCAACCTTGAAAACGTTTTCGGCACAATGTCTGACGGCATCCGTGACACAATCGAGAGCATTTCCGATATTGCAGGAGGATTGGGACAGACTGCCAGCGGCATAGGGCAACTTGTCGCGCCAGGTGGATTGCTCAACCCCTCGGCATGGGTAAGCACCATTGGCGGTATTACTAAGACCATAGGCTCATTATTCAATATCGGAGACAAGAAAAAAGAACGTCAGATAAAAAGACTGACAGAGCAGGTCGAGAGCCTCCAACATGCCTATGAAAACCTTGAACAAGAACAGTCTGATGCATGGAGCATTACAGAACTTGATAAATACACGGAGAAGCTGAAGGATAATCTCGAAATGCAAAATGCCAACCTGCGTGCTATGATTGCTGCGGAGGAGGACAAGAAGAAAAAGGATAAGGACCGCATAAAGGAGTGGCGGGAACAGATAGAGGAAAATGAGAAAGCAATAAAAAAGGCACAAGACACATTGCAGGAGGAAATTGGAGGATTCGGCTCAAAGGCAAATTATAAGTCTGCGGCACAAGCTTTTGCGGACGCATGGGTTGACGCATTCAATGAAGGTTCTGACACACTCGCTGCACTTGAAAGCCAATTGGATGAGGTGTTTGATAATTTGTTAAAAAAACAAGTCAGCTATCGTGTGGCAGACAATATTATCAACAGTTTGTTGAAGCCTCTTGACGATGCGCTTGTGAATTATGACGGTTCATCGTCTTCATTGCAAAGTCTGAGACAATCATTGGAGAAAATACGCGAGGAATCTCCAGAAACGCTTAAAGCGTTTGACGAAGCCATGAAATCAATCGCAGATATCCTCGGGTTTAAATTTGGTGCCGGTGCGGATTCTGAATCAAGCCTTTCTGCCCTGCAGCAGGGCATACAAGGAGTAACGGAACAAACGGCTGAAGCCCTTGAAGCTTTGCTTAACTCTATTCGCTTCTTTGTCGCGAAACAGACTGAGGACATAGCTGCCATCCGAGCCTTGTTGTCGGGCAGTCAGTCCATCGACATGTCCTCAACCGACAATCCGATGGTTACCATACTGCGTGAACAGGCAGGGTATTTAAGAAGTATGTTATCTATAATGACTGATATGTGGAACCAAGCCTTTGCTCCGGGACATCCCAAAGGCGGCAGAGGATTAAAGGTTTTCATGTAGACTCTATACTCATACGCTGGGCAAGAGTATAAAAAGCCCCGGCACCTGAAAGTTTTGTCGCCAAACAAACCTTATAATACGATAATGCCTACCGTAGAAGTGCCGAGGCGTATGACTCCGACCTACGATAGGCATTATTATTTAAATAAGATTTGTTTGGCATCTGCAAATTTAAAAAAATTTTTTGATATGACAAGATTTTCAGGGAAGAATAGACGAGAAAGTACAATAATTCGTGATAACAATGTTCATAAGCTGTATCACGATTTATGTTTAGAGCTTGGCAATGTGTCAACAGTTGTCTCAAAGCAATATATTTATGAACGGATAAGCGAAAAAATTGGACTGGGACGGCAAACTATAGCATTTATCCTTAACCACACAAAACCAACAAAAAAATAGTATTTAATAATTACCGTTTTTAAGGTATTTGTTGTGTTTTTATCGGTAAGTAACTTTTCATTTAGGTTTAGGTTTTTGCGAACTTTGCTGCACGGTTAATATTGACCGCAACAACACAACAAACAATCTGAACTTTATGGAAAGAACTTATGTTTTTAACAGTGACGGCAACTCCGGAGGCGCGCGTTATGACATCAATGCTATGCTTCCCGGAATGCTGAATAGGGGAATTGACCCTGGTGTGCTGGCACTGATGAATGGCAACGGTGGCTTCGGTGGGCAAAACGGAATCTGGGGAGTGATTTATCTTGCAATCGTTGCAAGTATCTTCGGGTGGAACAACGGAGGCTTCGGAGGTTTCGGCTCACGTGGCGGCAACGGACTGCCAGCGGAACTCGCAGGCAACGCGGGACGCGAACTGCTGATGCAAGCAATCCAAGGCAACGCGAGTGCAATCAACCAAATCGCGTCAACGCTCAACTGCTCGAGCCAGCAAATCGAGAGTGCACTGTGCAACATCCAGAACAGCATTGGACTGACCGGAACACAGATTATCAACGCCATTCAGAGCGGTGACAACGGTATCGTAAACCAGCTGTCAACCTGCTGCTGCAACATCCTTCAGGCAGTGGAGCGTCAGGGCTACGAAAGCCGCCTGGCAACATGCGAGCAGACGCACACGCTCGTAGACACCGCGAACAACAACGCCCTCTCGCTCCGTGACGGCGCAACGGCCAACACCAACGCCATACTCGCGAAGCTCGACGCGATGCAGAACCAGGCGCTGCAGGACAAAATCGCAGCCCTCACGGCAGAGAAGGCAACGCTCCAGAGCGAAATCTCACAGCGCAACCAGAACGCCACTATCCTCAACGCCGTAGGCCAGCAAATCGCACCTTTGGCAGCAGGACTGCAGACACTCCAGAGCGACGTCGACGGTATCAAATGCAAGTTGCCCAACACCGTACCTGTACAATGGCCTAATATAGTCGGTGTAAACACAGACTTATACAAGGCTGCCGCAGTGGGTGCCGCCGCAGGCCAGTACGCAGGTTATGGATGCGGATACACGCCGACGTTTTGGAACTAAGCAAGGAAAGGAGGCTACCATGTGGGAATTTTTCTTAGGACTTCCTTTCAACTTCCCCGCGCTCGGGCGAAACAACTACAACACCATACCGAGCGCAGGGGTCACCGTCGGCACCGACGCGGTTACGATAGAACTGCCCGCGCACTCGCTCTACAGGCGCAACTACGTAGGCTCGTTCTACCTCAACCTACGCACGGCCATCCCTACGGGAACGACCACAACGCTGCCCGTCAACATCAGCTCCAACGGAGTGTCGCTCCCCCTTATGGAAACCGAGGGCACGCCAGTGACGGTGGCCAACATCACCGGGGCGGGCATCTACGAAATCCACTACAACCGCTACACCAACGAGCTGTATCTCGTGAACGCAGGTTACAGACAGGCTGCTGCTGCGGCAGCTACACAGGAAGCGGCTACGGCAGACTTTGACAAATTCAGAAAATAACAATATTAAAGCAACACAAGGATGTTTCAGAATCTACGAGAAAATTCGCAGTTGTTCATACTGCATAAGGACGGCAATCCATATTTAGAATATGGTACAGTGTCAAGCGTTACAGCTCCCAAGCCAAAATATCCGGTGTCTCCGGCTCCTATGGGGACATTCCCGCAGATGGAGATGGTGGTGGACATTATGGTGAACATAGGCGGGCAGGTAGTCCCGCTTAAGGACTTGAAAGCTAACGCCGACATAGACGACAACGGTACGGTAGTGGTATCATGCTCAAAAGACGCGATTAACAGTGAGGTGTCCATGATGAGACAAAAGAGTATGGATATTCTTAGCAGTACAGATTATCACAAGAATGTCATGGCATGCTGTGACAAGATGCTGAATGACCTTAATCCTGAAATAGCTGCCAAGCGTAAGCAGGATGAAGAGATTAGAGGCATGAAGGAGCAGATGAATACCATAGTGAAAAGTATGAATATGCTTGCCGAGCAGAACAGGCAGCTGATGGAACAGCTCGGAGTTTCTGATACATCGCAAAAATAAATAAACTATGGGAATGTGGACAATAATGGAGGAAGGACGTGACGGATACGGTCGCGACTTCGGAATGAGAGGCGGTGAGTCTGAACAGGCCTACAGACAGGGATTTGAGGATGGCTGCCGCCACGGTTACAAGAAGGCAATGATGGAGGCTCATGAAGATATAGGCTTCCGTAACGGACGTTCTTATGGCGGTGGGTCATACGGCAATCGTATGTCGGGCTACCAGCCCGAGGATACGTGGTCTGATGACATGGGCGAACGCCGTCATCGTAGGGCTAACGGACAGTTCTATTAAAAAACAGGACGAAGAGTGAGGAAATGAAATCTTCACTCTTCATTTTTCATTCTTAAAATAAATGATTATGCAAAGACTTGACACATATGATGAGATGCCGGAAGGAATGAGGCGATATCTATCTCAGTACGGATGGCATTTTTCAAAAAAACTCTGTGAATGTGCCATAAAAGACATGCGCACACTCAACAAGGTCACAGGCAAGAAAGAGCCGATGGAGATTATTTCCAAGGAAACAGTGGAAGATCTGTTGAAAAAATATAACTTGAATGTTGATAATTGTAAGGGTTATGATGCCGTCTACGTATGGCATATGGCAAAGGCGGATTATTTTAAAAGCTCTGTTGTTGACGAGGCTCATCTGGCGTTGTTCGTGAAAGATTATCTGGACGATACCGATGGTTACGACGGCGTGGCTCTTACACGCTATCTTGCTGACTGTATCGGAAACGGGACTCCTGTCGAATGGGAAGATGTATTATGATTGTACAGGATTTCGGTTTGCCAGACTATGACTGGAGGATTAGGGTATACTATGCTGTGACGACTTATTGGACAGATGTCATAGTTAATGACCTCATGCGTATCGGTTGTGGGGGATGTGAGTTGCGTGATGCTTATATGAGTCTCAGACGCGGAGAACTTGATACCGAACTTACATATTCCAACCGAAGCACGCATGAGAGCATCATGGTTATCGGTCTAACATCATCAGCCGCGCAGTTCCAGAACTCACTCGACCATGAGAAAGGGCATCTCATCAAACATATATCTGTCGCCTTCGGTCTTGACCCTTATGGTGAAGAGCAACAGTATTTAAGCGGGGAAATAGGGCAGAGGATGTTTCCCGTTGCCCGGAAGTTCCTTTGTGAGCATTGCAGGAGAAAACTTTATGAAGAAAGATATTGACATATTGATAGAAAAAGCGGACGGCATGAAGTACTGCGACTTCTGCCGCTTGCTCTTCGTCCTCTATTGGAACTTAGGTACGGAATAAGAGGATTTCCCTAAAATTACAATCCCTTTCTCCTCCCATACTCACATATCAGCAAGGCGTCGCACTTGTTGTCGTCATCGTCCTTGCATCTCTCTGTCCTACGGAAGTCTATGCGGGGGAAAAGACGCTTTCCCGCGTTCAGCGAGGTTTTTTTTGTATCAATCCTCCTGAGGGTCTTCCCGTTTGTACATTTCGACTTATACTCCTTATCTTGATTAATCCATATCTCACCCTGCCATATCTTAGGCTGAACAAGATGGTATGGAATACCCAATGCTGTAAGAATCCCTATAAGTATTCCATTGATTTTTCCAAATGCGAATGTAGATTTTGCAGACGAGCCTAATATTGCATGTACTTCTTCCATACAGCATACGACGTTACAGTCGCTTGCAAAAATTATACCTTTAAGAAAGTCCACAATCTTTGCATATCCGGCATCCTTTATCGAAAGGAAGTCTTTCATCCCGTTCGCATACATTACGGCTATGAACCCTGCACTTCCAGGGTCTATCCCTATATAAACTCTTCCGCTATCCATTCGTCAGTATTTTGTGTTGTATAGTGTTTTTACAGTGTATTCTGCTCATTGACCTCATTTTTCTTATTATTCCCGTCAGCCTTGCCTTTATCGACCTTAATCTCAACAAACTCTCCTTTTCCGAGCCTCGCCCTGTTTATGCAATCGCCAATCCATTGCAACAGGTAAGACAAATGTTCGTTGTGCCCTCCATATTCTCGTGCCAATGGCAATACGTTCATAAAAGCGTCAAATACGTGTGAAGCCTCATGGCAGATATTACCCATTGTCATGTTTGTCTTGCCTTTGAAAACCACCAGTTCGCCATACTTGCCGTCCGCTTTCGAACATACTTCTGTAAAAGTCGTTGCAAAACAGTCCTTGTCATCCCATTTAATCTCATCTCCGTCATGCTCCGTGAAGCAACTCTGTATCTCCGCCCCTGTGGCCTGTGGCATCACCCACAGCTTTCTCGGATATATCACCGGGTCGTATTCATAATAGCCTTTCTTCATACTTTTTCCTTTACACACCACTTAAATTTGTTCCATAATCCTTCTTTCATAAGCAATATCATTTGTTTGTCGTTTGTTTCCCTATATGATACATCGAACATACCTTGCATTGGTAAATCCCATACCCTTGCAGCCCCTTGGCCTCTATAAACGCCTCGGCCTCGTCCTTGCTCCGAAAGCCGCGCTTCGCCACGCCGCGCTTGTTATAATGGCACCTGCGGCTCGGCTTCCGCTCAAACGGCTGCTTGCATATATGTAGCTTTATCGCCATTCCGATTTAATAAGAACGGTGCAAGCTCAAAGCCCACACCGCCTTAATTTTACTTCCACGTCAGACTGGTTTGTTAGAAAGCTGGCTCATACGCTCGTCAAGTACATCAAGGTAGCCTTGCATAATACCCTCCTGCTTAGAAAGCAGCTTCCTTTGGTACTCATCAGTAACCGTCTCCAAGAATTTCGGAGACTCTATGAACGAACGTAGCTTAGTGAGCTTGTCATGCAGTTCCGTACGCTCGATATAAAGACGGTCAAGAAACGTGTCAGCGCGCTTGTACGCTTTGTCAAACGGTTCAGCAGGCGACCAGCTTTCATAACCGTCTTGATAGCGGACATGATAACCAGCGTTTGACTTCTCGTTTTCGTTAGGCACTCGGCCTGCTTGCAGCAATCCTTTCTCGTAAGCCTCGCCCATAGTCATAGGTTCGGCTTCAATCTGTTTTGTTCCGATGTACTTTTTCATAATTATTTGTTTTATATCCAATGTATAGTTGGTGTTCCATTAAATCCTTTTTCAAATACAAACCAAGCGTAGCATACAGCTCCGTTCCCGTACCTCTCAAAGTCGCCGTTCTTCGCGCAGCTCACCCTCTTCGAGAACACCCATATCCTGCTCGGCGGCGTCCTCTCAAACAGCTTTCTGCGCTCCTGACCCTCTAAAAACGTCAGCTTCAGCAGCATGGCAACCTTGCGGCCATCGCCGACACACTCAAGAGCCTTATCCACGAAACGCTGCGCGTATTTATACGGTGGATTGGTAACGATGTCGCCTTCCCATTCCTCCGCACAAGAGAGAAAATCCATCCTCTCATTGCCAATCCTGTCTATTATGTCGCTCTTCCGCACCTCGTAACCGTGCTTTTCCAGCACTCCCGATATGTGTCCCAGCCCTACGCACGGCTCCCATATCATGCGGTCAAAGTCCTCCACCGCGAGCAATGCCTCGACCGCCTTCGGGTCTGTTACGTACAAGTCCTCCGGCTGGCGTTCTTCTTTTGTGTGGTTGCTCGCCCCCAAAGGGGCAAATACGCATTTGTCACTCATGCACCTGCTGTATATGTTCCTGTTATTGGAGCCGTAGTGCTGTCTGAAAGATGGGCTGTGCTTGTTATCTCCGCCCCATTGATATTCAATTCGATAGATGTTATTTTTGCACCAGTTTCACCTTTCGCACCGGTTGCTCCCTGCGCGCCTGTGTCCCCTTTGTCTCCCTTTGCACCTTGCTCTCCGGCAGGACCTTGTGCGCCAACGGCACCTTTGGGAATTGAGAATTTTATTTTATACTTTGGATTTCCGCTTCCGTCGTTGCCATTTGCTACGACTTGGACTGCCGCACTTTCACCTGCTTCAAGCGTATTCACATCGCCAGTCTCAAAAACAGGCGTCTTGCCGTCGGCTCCTTTGGCTCCCGTAGGACCTTGCGCACCTGCATCACCTTTCATACCTTTAAAAAGCGATGCTTTCGCTTTATACGTCGTCTGCCCGTCAGACAACGGAATAACCTCGTTCCCTGAAAGTGAGCCTTTTTCAGTCAGCTCGCTTATTTTCTTTCCACCTTTACTTTCCATTTTTACCTCCTTTTTTATTTTTATTATTCCAAACACAATTCATAGCCGTCATCGGCCAACAGGCTGCTCCCGTCATCGGCTAAGACACGCAGGTCGTTGTCAATGGGAATGTCCTTAGCCTCGCCGCCAAGTTCCATGACCTTGCAAGCCGTCACCGGGCTTGAACTTTGTATGGTTACCTCCATACCGGCCACGCCTTCTATTCGTACTATCACCGATTCATTCTCGTAATAGCCCTTTGGCAAGTAAACCGGGGCGGGGCGTAAGCCTCCAATGCTCTTGTAAACATACAGCCCACCTTTTCTTGAACGTACTATATGTACGTCAATGGTATCCGCATCGGGGCTTAACGTACATTTGTACGCCCCTTCTCCTGTCCTTACAAATTCTGTTGTCGTCATTGCCATATTTTTATTATCTTATTCGGCTCGTCAGGCTTCGCAATCTCCTCAACCGTGACGTCGCCGCTATATTTGACATCGTTATACCCACCATACACGTAAACGTAGCATTTGCCGACGCAGTTAATCCGAACGTTACTCCTGCCACACACGTATATTTTGCACACAGAGCCTTCGGGAACAAGGAGTGACGTGTTGCACCCGACAAGCAAATTCAACGTCGCTGGCTGAAAAATATCGCCTCCGTAGTCAACATACAGCTTCGATGTATAACCGCCCTTGTCACGTACATAATTGTTGTTCATGTAGTCACCGAAGTTGCCAAGGATGTATCTCTTGGACAATCCCCATCCCTCGGCTATCGACTTTGCCATGAACTCGACTCCATTGGCGTCCAAAGCCATGTCGACAAGGTCTTTCTTTCCCTTAGCCTCGTTCCACTTGACCTTGTATCCGTCGCACAGCCCGAGCATTACAGCATTGCGTTTCAGCGTCAAAAGCTCATTATTCATTGTTAATCTCTAATTTTTCATTTATGTATTTGTCGACTTCCCTGTATATCACATCCGTGAAAACCATCAGCCGTACTTTCCTCACTTTCTTTATTACTGATGAAACATTCATGCCTGCCCTTTGTGCTATGACAGAATATGGCAGACCGTATCTGTCATGCAAGAGTCGGAAACAGAAATGTCTTGCGGTCGCGACAGGCAGCGGGATATTGCCTTTTTTGTTGTATAATACGTTCACAGATACGTGTGCTGCTTCTGGACGCAGTTCCATGAAGATTCGGTTTACAGCCTCGCATACAAGAGTCTCCGCATTGGTGATAAGTGTCTCATTATACATATGTATCATAATTGTCTTTTTCTTAAATCATCCTCTCCGAGAAGGGGGAAGTTGACTGGATACACAAAACCCAATATGGTTCCTCTGTATCTGTCCCCCTCACGCCCAAGCCCCTCGCGAACCATTTGTCTCCAATTATCACCTGGGATATATGGTATCACTATACGCCTCTGTTCTTTCCACATGGCAATCTTGGTAAGTTCAGGATTCTTGGGCTTGCGAGCTATGAGTGTCAACATAGGGTGTGGAAGCTGATGCTGGTGTAATGATGTCTTATGTATGCCATTCTGCAGGTAAGGGATGAATATGCCTCTCCTGCGCACACCGCTGGCATCATCAGCCTCCACCTCCCTCCAGTCACGGAAATTGGTCAAGTCCAGCCAAATCTTGAAATCATCGGATAGGGTGAAAAAATCGTCCATGGCTCATTTCCCTTTCTCAGTCAGGGCGTCAATCGCCTCATCGAGTATCTTTGCTTTCTCACCTTGCTCAAACTCTTCTTTCGGGTCTTCCTCTCTTACGGGAGCCGCCATGGATTCTTCGAGACGCGCCTGCATCTTTGCAAGCCATTCCATGTATTCCAAAGAATACTTAGTCGCTCTTTCCTCATCAATAAAAGATGTGAGAGGTGCCATCAGGTTGGACTGTGTCATGATAACCATAGCCTCAAGTATTTCGCCCTTTGTGCGTCCATTTTCATCGAATGGCTCGCCTTCATGACCGTCATACGCTTTCTTGACATCAATCAGGTTGTCGAGCCATGCATAGAGACTCTTAGGATGCGCCTTACCGTCAAGCCCAATGGCGTATGGCGTGACCCATATGTGGAATCCTGTGTATGTCTTGAACATTATGCCCGATTTTGTCCTGATAAGCTCAAAACCTCCGAAATGAACTCTCTCCGTCACATGACTGGATGATATTTTAAACTCATAACTTTTCGCTGTCCTTGCCATATGTTGTTATCTTTTGGTTTTCTTCGTCCTTTTAGTTCCCTTATAATCGGTCGCAGACATTATGGTTCTCATTTCCTCCGGTCCCTCCTCAGTATGCATTATCTCAGCCCCTTCGGGCGGAGACGTTTCCATACTTTCCTTAGCCGCATGTTCCATAGCGTCGGCAGCGATGTCCGCCGGATTGTTCTCCAACTGTAACATTATACCCATCTCCCTCGACAGCATCTCCAGCTTGTCTGAGTCAGCGGACATTATCTCTTCCTCCCGCCCATTACCGAAAAATGACGATAACGAACGTCTTTGTGCGTCCACGCTCTTATATACATGCATGAAGCGTTTTTCATCAAAATAAATGTATGGATGGATTGATACGATACCGACAATCTGTGACATCAGACCGAAATCTTTTGTATACCTTATGACTCCGTCGGCTCTACGCTCTGCGAGAGCATAACTCTGGGTCATATTACGTTTCCTTACAAGTACTATCGCCTTTATCCAAAAGCCCATTCCTTCCTTGTATGCCTTAGGTAACTCCCTGCATGCTGTGGCTTCCAACGCGGATTTAAGTGACTGTTCTTTTATATCCATATATACCATTGTTTTTGTTATTCATCTCCTGAGAGGTAGTCCTCTATCGTCGTGTCGCTTACGCTAAACGTGCAGCCGTACACGTTCTTGAACTTAAATGGAACCTCCATGTATATTATGCCCTTCAGGGTGTCTGTGACAGGCTCACTCTTGTCCGACAGATACATCAACACCTTGCGCTGTCTTGCAGTGTCCCTGTATATGACGAGACCGCCGCTTACATACTCAACAAAATTGTCATATACCTCACCGGCGGCTTTTATAGCTGCCTGCCTCGATTCTTCATTCGTGACATCACGTCCCAATGGGTCAAAAAAGTATAGGGTCAGCGTTATGTCTGTCTGCTCATATACCGACAACGGTGACACGTAAACTCTCGCCTTGTCACTCTCTGCATATGTCTCCGTATATATGCCTTTCTGAACGCCATAGGCGCGCAATCCTGTACACGACTTATACCTAAGCCCCTTGAAATGCTCCTCCAAGTCTACTTCATTGCCAAGTGACCAACCCGATTCTGACTGAACAGCCTTCTTTATGTAAAAATGGTATTGAGGCATGTATACATTGTTTAATTAGACTACCCAAATATATACATTTACAATGCTTATACATTATTTTTTGCTGAAAATCAAACGTTTTTGTCATACAAGAACGCCCTTGTGTTGCATTTGTGTTGCATTCTCGCTATTCCCTCCATCATAATTGATGGACTTGTGAATTAAAAAAAAATAAAAAAAATTTGAGAATGGGTGGCATATGTTCGAACCTTGCCCTATAGCGGGGGGGGATACCCTTTATATAAGAGTACGGATACCCACAAACGTGTAATATTTCGTTATGTCGCTTTTGTGCGCTGCTTTCACGTATGCAAATACACGTGTTTATTTATATGCCTTTAATCGTGCATTATTTGCGTGCATAACGTCCGTATGTATGCAAATACGTAAATGTACCATATCTTTATTAACGCGTATATATAAATATATTTATATAGTACGCGTTAACTAAAGATATAAAATCTTTTCGCGAATGCTCCGTACATTGCCTTTAAACAGTCCATAATAACACACACATTGCAACAACTGCAAAGCCGTGCGTTAACAGCCCGCCAATACATGGAGCGATAAGGGGCACACGCGCGTAACTTAAAGGCGTCAGAAGGCACGCAAACCGTGTTACTGCAAAGGTTTTAAGGTGTTTGTACTCTTATTTTGCATTAACTGTAATACCTTGATTGTCAATGTGTTAAAGTGTTGTTTATTACATGAAAATAAACGGGATATAATTTTGTCATTTCAATATTTATTACTACATTTGCAATGTAAGAGGTACGGAGAGAAACCCAAAGGCTTACAAGCGTTCTTTTTGGATATTGGGCAATAAAAAAGCCCCTGCAAAGTCGCAATTTGCAGGGGCGGCGCAAACGCAAAAGCGCTGCGAGTTCATCTACTGAACGGGCACAAAGTTAGTGATTTACTTTTGATTGTACAAGAAAAAGCGAAAGTAAATTCAATTTCCAAAGAAAAAAGAATGAGACGAGCAAAGGACCCGAAAAGGTCGAGCCATATAAACAACGTGCGAAAGTAATGCACTGGTACGGGCTTTACACCTACACAAACAGCCCCCGAAAGCCGTTGAGGTGAACACGGCAAAGGAAGTCGCAATACTTCCGGGCGTTCATTGAAAAGGTATGATTTTGCGAATAACCCGCCAATGTGGGTCGCTAATAGCGAGGCGGTCTATATTGGTGTATGATACAGGGTGCCGAATGGGAAATGTAGTGCGGTAGTGTAGCGGCAATCGGTTTGCGCTGCACGAGTTGCTAATAGGCCGGTAGGACGGAAACAAACAAATTACCGTGTGAGAGAGAGAAACGCGCCGGGGTTGTGTATCCGGGGCGGAACTGTTTGGACGGCTTGCACGGAACGAAAAAACCGCCTGCAATAATGCAGACGGAGGCGGACGGCCTTAACCGTCCAAATTCAAAAGCGTACTTATATGCGAATTTATTTTGTGTTTAAGTTGTGGCGTATTCGGTTACTCTTTATTGAGTTCCGAATAACTCTATTTAGATAATAGAGCCACGGCGCGGCGGTAATGTTAACGGCATTTGCCGCCGCGTTTCGCTTTTGTTCTGCAAATATAGAGTTTATTTCTTTCGGTTGTTCCTTCTGTTAGGAATAATTAAGTAAAAACTCAGTAAAGCCGTAAGACGAAAGAAGCGATGTAAGGTTATGAAGAGACTGAGCTGTTTGAGGTAAGCCGTAAATGTATTACTGAGAAATTGAATATTTGTTCAAAATTAATCGATATTATAAATCTTATCAGCTGCATCTATATCTTGACCATCATATTATGCAATATTTGTATAAGGCAAGCCGTGCTTGGCAAACCGTGAGTAAGCTCGACTGAATACGTATTTAAAATCGAGGCAGCGACAGACATACCCGTCAATGTCTGGACTGATATGCAGTCGGCATGCGGTATTCAGACTGTATGGTACAGCATAATACTTAATGCATTATTTGACAATATACGCAAGACAGTTGCTATGCTTTGATTTTCAATGGTCAAGAAATTCCACTGTCAATGACTTTCAACGTTGTACGGTTCTTATTTCCCAAAAGATTTAACCCGAATCGGTCATCAGACTTCATCCTTATTTCGCACTGCTGTCAGCCAGATTATATTCAGCTTTTATCGGAAATATAGCGGGCTGCACCGGAAAAAAGCTGGAGGCAAGATTACGGCAGCAGTGCGGAATTGTAGTTATTTTGAATACTCCGACCTACGTTGGTAACTTGCGGAAATGATAGAGCGTTTCAAAAAGAGAGTGGAGAAGAAAATAAACGACAACTTTTAAAACATGCAACCATGACACAGAAAAAAGCATTAAACCAATTAGAGGAATATTGCAGGGTGAACAATATGCACCTTATAAATTCAACCTTTATAAAAGGTGCGTACGCTCTTGTAATTCACGACGCACCTGGCGAATGGGTGCAGGGTGTGGCAAACATGCCTTGCCGCCGTTTGAGCGGATATTTAACCCCGAAAGAGCTGCTTTTGTGGCTTGACGGCTATCATGCAGGACTTCAGGCGAACAAAAACAAATAAACTACGGAGACAGGGAAGGAACTTTACTCCTACAAAGTCGTAAAAAGGGGTGGCAAGTACATTATAATTTCACCATACGACGGGCGGAAGATAGGAACGCTTCAATAAATTCACTTATTTTGTGGATTATGTAAAATAAAAGAATTATATTTGCACCAGCAAAGACAACGCTATGCTAATCGAATTTTACAAAGACTACCTGCGCGAACTATTTGTGCAAGGTCGGACGAACGACAAGAAACACCGCTATCAACCCGAAATAATAAAAGGTTACAAAAAGTGCGTGATGTTCTTAAAACGAGCAAACAACGTGGAGCAACTTTACCCTATCCACTCCTTGAACTGCGAAGTTTTACAGGGCGACAAAAAGGGTGTTTCATCCGTGCGAATAAACAGGCAATACCGACTTGAATTTACAGTAAGGGATATTTTAGGCGAGCAAATTGTCACAGTGTGCCGTCTATTGGAAATAAGCAACCACTACAAATAAATACAAATATGGAAACAGCAAAGAGAATTTACAGACCTGACGAGTTGCAGCCGTCCGAGCCTATACATCCGGGCGAAATGCTGAAAGACGAATTGCAAGCCCGTGGAATGTCGCAAAAGAAATTCGCCGCCATAATAGGAATGCCTTACACGGCTTTTAACGAGATTATAAACGGCAAGCGGCCTATAACTACCGACACGGCGTTAAGGATAGAGGCTGCAACAGGGATAGCCGCAAACATTTGGCGCGGTCTTCAATCTGACTACGACATAATGGCGGCACGACGAAACAACAAACTCACCGCCATACTTGACAACATACGTAAGGCGGTGGCGGTGCTTTAACATCTTATTATCATCCGCAAATTACGCCCGTACAAAGGTTTAAGCCTTTGCACGGGCTTTTAACAAAAAAAACGAAATGTAAAAAAGATACATCTCGTTTTAATGATTTTATATTATTTCCCGAAAAAATCGGAATGCAGCAAGAATGCTCACATTCCGAACTTACAGACACCTTACAAACGGTGTTCTAATGGCAATACAACAGCATTCAAGTCGTGTTCAGACAGTTTTATTGTTTTCCGTCTGTTTCTTATAAAGCATAATGTCTGTGTATTTGGAAGAGTAATTCATGTGTGCGTTGAACTCCACTTTTTCACAATTTTTGAAAGGGTGTCCGAGTGTCCTGTTTTCACCAAGCCATTCGCAAAGTTCAATTATCGATGACTTGTTGGATGTGAAATGGACAAAAGGTTTGTTCCTTAGCACGTTCAATACGTCCAAATAGTCGGAAAACCGCCAGTACATCTTATACGTACCTACATCCGTTGACAGATAAGGCAGGTCTACAATGAACACCACGCCCGGAACATTCTTGTACGTCATATACAGTTCCTTGTAGTCACATGACGTTACGGTCAGACCTTCCAGGTAATCGGGGCACGGCTGATAGTCCGTCTTGCGTATGTTGTTGTAAAGTATTTCCTTGCGCATGGCTTCAAGGCTCGTGGCATACTTCATCGAGAACATCAGTGCCGATGATACGGTGATATAGTCCTCTTTTAGTACCTTTTCGTACCGTTTGGTACACACTTTTAAACCTATTTTTATTGCCAAAAACAACAGAAAAAGGCGACTTTTTAGGGTCGCCTTTGCTCGTAAATATCTGATTTTAAGCAGTTTAACTTTTGGAGCGGCAAACGGGATTCGAACCCGCGACCCCCAGCTTGGGAAACTTTATGATAATTGTATAACTCATTTATTTTCAGAAGTTTAACGTTTTTATAAATTTTTGGTCGCAGCTTAATCGCAGGTCGCAGTTTTGTTAGCTTGAAATGACGGAATTGGGCTTATAGTTGGGAATGTTAATTACAACGCTGGAGTACAGAATTGCATAAACATTCCAATTCTTCAATATCAGGGCTTGCACCTGTATCAAATTTGTTGTCGTCTGTGCTTATATTGTAGATTGCCAATTCTACGAAAGTAAGCAACCTGTCAACTTATGGCAGGTCTGCTGGCTGGCAACTGTTCCATTCTTGCTTGAGACGCTCTTTTATCAGTTTCAAGCGTGCCACCGCCTCTGTGCCGCTTAGGACCTCACATTCCGTAACGCATTCTGAAATACTATATTTTTTGTTTTGCATATTCTGTTTTGTTATATTTTGTATATATTTGTGGCTGACTTTAGTCAACGGTATCAATTACAGTGAGACTTAATGTCATTTCGGTGTTGGCAATTTTTCTCCGTCCATCTTTCCATGAAATAAGCAGGGTGGCGGTAGTCCTGTCATTATCATAAAGGCTTACGGGATGGTCAAAGAAAGTCCCCTGCGCAAGAGTTGGGATGACGAGCGTGTTGTTTGCGGTATGCAGATTGATGCACCTGCTGTCATTGCAGGTGACAGTTACAGAAGTGGCACAATGATTTCCGTCATTCCTTACCCGCATGACGAAACTCCTGCCTGACTTCAAAAGGCGAACGGATATTGACGCAGACCTGCTTTTCGCAAATGCCATGTAAGCGTTGTAAACGCCGGTTATAGCCGCTATTGTTGATGCTATTATTGTTATGTAATCTTTTAAATCCATAAGTTATGAAATTAAGAATTAAAGAGTTTTTGAGAATTTTCCTTATTGGTGACGAATGGGGTGAGGACAAGGACGGTAACCGCCACATCTATACGGATGAGTATATATTCCGTGTCCACCTAATCGCGCAGGGCATTGCCATTGGTTTACTCGGATTTGCGCTCGTCTTGCACATTCTTGGGTGACGCCAGCCCTCGACGATGATTTTCAATCACGCTCGAACTGCGCCTGTAAGTTCTTTTCGCAGCAATTTGAAATACCACTCATCTGCGCAGGTTTCCTGTACTTTGAGTCGTTCTCTTTATATTGATTATATATTTCGGTTATTCGTTTATCGTATTTCCATAAATTATTGAACAATTCCATAAAACCAGCTAATTCTGAATCATAATTCACATAATCGTGTTCTGAAAGTTCGTTAACCATCCATGAAACGGAACTTACAAATCCAGCAACATCAATATCGTTGTTGTTGAATTTTGCTATTTGGATGAACCTTTTTGCCATGTTACTGAAAAGAGGTAGAACTTTATCCCATTCTTTTGTATGTGCAAACGATTTGGCAAAAGTCATTTCTTCTAAAATAAAATGCCTGTTCATATCGTTTCTGATTTCATCAATCATTTTATCAACGTCTTCCCTGATTTCAGACTTAATTTTTTCTTTATTATGAA
>ERZ780208.173-NODE-173-length-72736-cov-13.315956_pt1 | contig 72736 bp, 60 predicted proteins | sample MGYA00511167_ERZ780208 | MGnify/ENA primary metagenome ERZ780208 (study PRJEB29588, sample SAMEA2159202) | human gut metagenome | biome: human gut; feature: human-associated habitat; material: faeces | place: Denmark | collected 2008/2010 ...
GGCTGCACTTAGAGAGTATGCTCAAACGGCTTGAAGTCTAAATCCGAAACTTGAGTACATATATACATAAGTATATGTAGCATCGTCGTTGAGGTCCTGGGTACAGTCCGCACCGTCGAATGTCATGGTCATTTCGTCAGTACCGATTCTGGTCTTAGACTCCAGTTCAGAAGTGCTGAAGTTCTTGAAGTTGGTAACCTTCTTGTTGACCAATACGAAGTATGCATTGTGGTCTGAAGCAACCTCAACAACAGCAGCAGACTTGATGTCGGCTACCTTCAGGGCCATAATACCCTTGCCGTTCAAGTTCTTGAGAGCATCGCTTTCAACGACTCTGAAGACAACAGGCTCAGAAGAAACCAGCTTGCCTGCAGGAATGGTAACAGTAGCCTTCTCAAAAGAGATAGCACCTGTTGACATTGCGCTATACTGATTGGCGGCATCGCTATAAACCTTGGCAGATGCAGCAGCAGCCTCAGCATCCTCGGCTACGGTAACAACCACATCGTTCTCTACCGCACGGTTCAGACGAACATAGAACTCAGTAGCATCTTCGGGAAGAAGCGTGCCAACAGGAGTCTGTGCAGCGTCAATCTTTGCGGCATTGGTAGGTATCGCCACCTCATTGATATATACCTTGGGGGCATTGCTTGGCTGCTCTTCGGGGTGAAGGAGCGTGCCCACCTCGGGCTCGCCCTGACATGCCGTGAAGAGGGGCAAAGCGGCTATCAGCGCAACGGCTGATTTAATTATCATTGATTTCATAATCTTCTTACGTTTTTACAGTTTATTATTTACCATCAATACGTACATCCTGAATCCATACAGGAGTTGTGTTGTCCTTGGTTGTAGCATCGTTGCCGTTGCCAGACCAGTCCTTGAACTGGTTGCCCTGACCCTCGTTGAACTTGTAGTAGAAGATGAAGCCTGGAGTGGCGGGGTCACAAGAGTACATATTGTTCTGAATCTCCTTCTGTGAGCGTGCCTTCTTCCACAGACGAACCTCGCTGTAGAAAGAGTTACCTCTGTTGTAGGAAGAGTTAGAGCTGATAGATACAGAAGAAACGCGGGTCTCCTTGCCAGGCATGTCCATAGAGTTGTCGAGCTGACCGTTGACATAGAGATACAACTTGGCACCGGTACATACGTATGCGATGTGATACCATGTGTTGGCGTTGAAGAGCGTCAAGCTGTTCATCTGAGTACCCTGGGTCTTGATCTGCAGACGGTTACCCTCGATAGGAGCGTCACCGAAGCGAACGTAAACCTCATCGGGACCGGTGCTGTAGATGGCCTGGTTGTTGTATTGACCGATTTGTGTACCGAGAATATCCTTCTTGATATTCATCTCCATAGTCCACTCAGTAGTGGTATAAGTCTCCTTGAGGTCCTGGCCAATGTAGGAATTTACGTTGAACTGGACAACAGGCTGGATAACCACCTGGTCGAGAACGAATACCATAACGCTACCAGACTTGAGGACATTGGCGTTGCCGCTAACCTTCTCAAGACGGAAGGCGAGCGCATACTTCTTACCACTATTCTTGAGCTCATCGTTGTAAGGATTGATGGTCAGTGTAGCGGGGTTAGATACAGAAGTACCGGGCTCAATGGTCACCTCATTGGCAGAGAGTGAGAAAGAACCTTCGGGCAGAGCAGTATAAGAAGTCTCGTTCTTGGAGTTGAACTGCTCGAGAGCCTGAGCATCGTACACCAGCTTGAAGCTGCTTGCCTCGGTAGCCTTTTCAGACAGACGTACGTTGATGTCTGTAGAGACAAACTCGTTGCCGACAGTAAGTTTCTGCGAAGAATTGGCATTAGTCGCTGTCTGCAGGATGTATGCCTGATTGGTGAGCTGGTCGTATTCGGCATTCTCACAACCTGTGAGGGCTACGGCGCCGAGAAGGATGCCACCATATATGAATTTTGAAATCTTTTTCATTATTGCAGTTATTATGAAATTAAATACTACTTAATCGCGGGATTCATAATCTGGATACCCTTACGCAGAGCGGGATAAGAAGGCTGCTTGCCTGCCATATACTCATACTCCATGTGATAGGTACCGATACCACCCTTCTGGACTTTCTTGCCATTGATGATGGGCTGCCAACGTGCCATACCCTCAAGACTCATCATCTCGTTGCCATTGCGGTCAGTAAATGATACGCCGCCAGCAAGAGCAAAGTTCTCGAAGTTCTCGGTAACGATGTACTTCTTGGCAACCTCTTCGGGCTCGAGTACGCCATTAAAGTTCATGATAGTACCCTGGAGACGACCATCGAGGTTAGCGTCACCGGTACATTGGTAAGCCTGAACGATGAAGTAGTTGAAGCAAGGACCGAGCTCAGAGTTGATAGTCTGAGGCTCACCGTCGATGACGAGCATCTTGTCTGTACCCGACTTCGGACCAAGACGGCGGCTGAGAGCCTCTACGAATACCTTCTCGGCAGCGGGTACACCAGAGATGTTACCACGATGACCGTAGTTAGGCTCATAGTCATAATCGAAACCATCGTAGCCATACTTGTCGATAGTATCACAGATGGCATTGGCATACTTCACGATAGCCTCGTCGCCTTCACCCCAGAATGTAGTGGCATCCTCGCCCTCGGGAGTGAGCTGGTCGCCCACGTTCTGTACGATAAAACATACGAGAGCACGTGTACCCTTTACAGTCTGTGCATATTGGAGGTCGGCCTTGCGCTCGGGTGTGAGGTTACGCCAGTTACCCCATATTGAAACGAAGTCTACGCTGTCGGGGAGACCGCGGAGCGAATTCTCGAGAGAAGCACCGGCATCTACCCAGTTACCAAACCATCCGAAGGCTACGGGGTGGTCGCTCTTCTTATATGCTCTCAGAGCCTCATAGTACTCTGGAGTGCGCGCAGGGTCGGTGAGATTGACGGGATTCTTTGTCTCGACATCTGTGTCACAGGCAGCAAACATAAAGGCAACTACCGACACGAGCAGCATTTTGAATATATTTTTCATTGCTTTTGTCAATTTATTAGTTGATATTATAGTGATTACTTCTGCCACCACATCTTGGTAGCATAGTCATCGGCACCACCGAGGAGCTGTACAGCCTTCTGATAGTTTACAGGGTTGTTGGTAGGCTCAGTGTAGTCGAAAGGAATACGGTTGGGCACCTCAATGCTGTAAGAAGTCGTCTGGGCTACAGGGAATACCTTAGGATAGCCTGTACGACGAATTTCGCACCATCCCTCCTGACCGTCGGGGAAGAGGGCAATCCACTTCTGGACGATAAGGCGCTCAAGTTTCTCAGCTGCAGAAGCGCTGTTGTCCCACTTGATAGTGATGGTAGACATCTTGCCATGTGAACCACCGTAACCATCGGTAGCATCCTTATAGTCGGCAGGAGTACTTGCATCGTCTTCGAGGTAAGCATCTACGTTCTTGGCACCCCACTGCTCGAAAGAGAGCTTGATGGCCTGCTTGTAGAGAGACTCTACGTCGCCACCCATACCAGACCAGTTGGCCAGCGCACCTTCGGCACGGCAGAATGTCATTTCAGCTGCTGTGAGCCATACGCCACGAGAGTCCTTCTCGATGTTGGCTGCAGAGTAGAGACCACCGGCAACAGACTTATTACCAATGTTGGCACCGGCACGACAACCGATGATGGCGCGGTCGCCCTCGGTAGTTGTAGCACTGAAGTACTTGCTGATACGTGGGTCACCATAACCGTTCATATAGCTCTCGATGTCGGCACATGCGCGGCTGTCGCCCCACTCTACAGAGGTCTTCCACTGACCGTTGGGGTTGTAGTTGATGGCGCAGTTGTCGTCGTTAGAGGTGATGACACCAGCGGCAACAGCTTCCTCACCTACCTTCTTGGCATAGTCGGGAGCCACGAAGCGCATACGGATAGCCATACGCAGTTTGAGAGAGTTGGCAAATTTCACCCACTTGGTGAAGTCGCCACCATAGACCTGGTCGGCGTCCTTGAACTGTACGAGGCTACCACCGTTGGCGGCGATCATACCGTTGATTACACCGAGGGCGTGGTCGAGGTCAGCCACGAGAGTCTTGTAGATGGTCTCCTGTGAAGAGTAGGCATTGGGATCTTCCTCAGCGCCGATTGGCAGAGGACCATACATATCGGTAAGACGCAGGAATGACTGTGCGCGCAGGATCAGAGCCCATGCGTAAGGCAGACTCTCCTTGGTAGAGAGACGGGCAATCTCATTGAAAGCCGAAACGGTCTTCTTCATACTGTCGGCGAATGGATAACGTACCCATCCTACAGGAGCATTCATCTTGGCGAAGTTGCTACCAGCGAAACCGTTGTTGGCATAAGTCATGAAGCGGCCGAGGTAGTTACCGATAAGGTCTTGGTTCATCTGATAGGTATTCTCCTGCTCGGGGAAAGCCTCAGTCTCCACCTGAACCATGAAAGAACCGGTGCTATAGTTATCGCGGTTGATTTCTTCATTGTTGAGGGCACCACCGGGACGGTTGGCGTCTTCGAAGCCATCAGTACATGAAGCTGCGAGGCCCATTACTGCCACTGATGCAACAGCGAAGGTTATTGTCTTTATAATAGTTTTCATTTTGAAAGTCATTTAATGTAATTAGAACTTCAGTTTAACATTGAAACCTAACGAACGGAGACTTGGCTGCATGAAGTAGTCGAGAGCCTGGTAGAAGGTACCGGTAGAAGCTGTTGACTCGGGATCGAAAGGAGCCTTGCAGTAAATCATCCAGAGGTTGTTGGCTGTAAGACCGAGAGAGAGGTCGAGGCCAGCAAGCCACTTCTTGGGAACATCGTAACTGATGTGGGCTTCCTGCAGACGTACGTTAGTAGCACTGTAGGTATATTCAGACCAGATGGGGTTGTCACCACCTACTACAGCATAGTACTTTTCAGCAGGTACGAGACCTGTATTGACAGGGATACCTCCATTCTCGCGGGCTGCAGCAGAAGTCTTTGACACACCGTAGTAGTCCATGATGGCCTGGGTCTGGCTCATTACGATACCACCGAGACGGGCAGTAAGGAGGAAGCCGAGGTTGATACCCTTCCAAGAGAATTCGTTAGAGAAACCGATGTTGCCCTTGGGCAATACGCTACCCAGATACTTGGGGTTAGAGAGAGTCTTGCGGATTACGTTGCCGCTGGCGTCGAGAGCGATGCTGCCTTCGCTGTCACGAGCAAAGTCGGTATAGCTGTACACGTCACCCATGGTACCACCCTTCTTCAGAATTACACCCACGCCGTTAAGACCGGCTGTGCTGATGGTCACCTCTGGATCGGCGAGCAGGTCGATGATCTTGTTGCGGTTCATACTGTAGGTAAGAGAGCTGCTCCAAGAGAGCTTGCCAAACTGGTGATTGTAACCGATAGAAAGCTCAAGACCGCGGTTGCGTACGTTACCGGTCTGTACATACTCGTGATCATAACCCTCAGATACTGTGATAGGACGGAGGAAGGTCTGCTTGCGGGTGTTAGACTGATAGAATGTCATATCCAGAGTCAGAGCGTTGTTGAAGAAGCGTGCGGTAAGACCGGCTTCCCATGAGTTGGTACGCTCAGGATAGAATGTCTTGGGGAACTTATAAGTTACAGTCTCATAGGTCTGAGTGTTGGGCTTGAAGTTGTAACGCCACTGAGAAGTGATGTTGGGGCTGATAGCCGAACCTACAGATGCCCAAGAGCCACGTACCTTCAGGTAGTCGATAAACTCGGGGAGCTTCACCATCTGAGAGATGATGGCAGAAGTACCTACTGAAGGATAGAAGAACGACTCGTTCTTGGTGCCTGCAAGGGCAGAATCCCAGTCGTTACGGCCTGTCAGAGTCAGGTAAACCATGCTGCGCCATCCCAGTTCGACGTTGGCGAATACCGAGTTGATGTTATGCTTGTTGAAAGCGTAGATAGGACGGTTGTCGTTGGTCGCATTGGCATAGTCAATGGCGTTGGGGCTGAAGATATTGGAAGGAGCACGCAGACCACCCTGGAAACCATTGTTGTCATACTGTGTGCGAGAGAACGAACCACCGACGTTGGCGCCGATAGAGAACTTGTCAAAGCTCTTGTTGACATTGAACATCACGTCACCATAAACGCTCTGGTCTACAGCGTTAGAATAGGCGTAGAAACCATAGTCAGAGTGAGCGAAGAGGTTGATGGTAGAAGCATAGCGCTTGTCCTCAGACTTGCTGGTGGCACGGTCGAAGCGGATACGGCCCACTACGTCCAACCAGTCGAAAATCTGGTACTTCAAGCTGCTGTTGATCATATAGCGATGCTTCTTGGTAGTACGGTTCATGCGATTGGCAATCCAGTAGGGGTTCTGCATAGACAGAGCGTCACCGAAGTTCCAGTTCTGAACATAGATACCACGAGACTGGTCAAAGACTTCAAAGGTACGGATAGCGTCAAAGCTCTCGCCACGTGGGAAGAGATAGAGCGCTACCAGCGGGTTGAAGTACTGACCCTGAGCCATGAGGTTCATGTCGCTCTGCTTCACATAGTTGAGGTGAAGTCGAGAGTCAACTTGTCGTTCAGGAAGCTGGTAGAGTTGCGGAATGTGAAGTTGTAACGGTCATAGCTGTTGTTGGGCATGATACCGTTGGCATTGGTAGTACCTACCGATGCGTAAGTCTGGTTCTTGCCGTTACCTACTGTCAGAGACACGTTGTTCTGAATGTTGGTACCGGTGTTGAAGAAGTTTTCGGGGTCGAAACCTGTAAACTCAGAACCACCCTTCTCACCCCAAGAGCGTACCTCACCGGGACGGTTGGCATACTCGTTCTGGAACTCGGGCATCTTGAATACGTCTGAGAACTGGGTACTGTTGCTTACAACAACAGACACGCGGCCTTCCTTACCTTTCTTGGTTGTGATCATGATCACACCCTGAGCGGCAGCCGAACCGTAAAGAGCGGCAGCAGCAGGACCACTGAGCACGGTGATGCTCTCGATGTCCTCGGGGTTGATATCGGCGATACCTTCACCACCAGGCTGGCTGGCATAGATACCCTCAGCAGTACCGTTGTTGCGGTTGTTGATTGGCACACCGTCTACTACGTAGAGAGCAGAGTTGCTCTGGTTGATAGACTTGGGACCACGCATTACGACACGTGTGGCACCACCCATACCAGCAGAAGAGGCGTTGATGTTGACACCAGCCACCTTACCGGCGAGAGAGTTCATGAAGTTGGTGCTCTTTACAGTGGTCAGGTCTTCGTTGCCCAACTGCTGTACATTGTAGCTAAGCGCCTTCTCCGAGCGCTTGATACCCAGAGCGGTAACGACTACTTCATCGAGAGTCTTCTCGTCCTGAGCCATGTTGATGGTCATACCTGTACCTGTGGCAGCCACTTCCTTGTCGGCATAGCCCAGATAGGTTACTACCAAGGTACTTCCGGCGGGAACTTTGAAAGAGAACTTACCGTCGATGTCAGTGACTACTGCGGTTTTTGTTCCTTTTACCGTTACGGTTGCACCAATGACAGGTTCGCCATTTTCATCGAGTACCTGTCCTCCGACTGTCTTCTCATTAGCCTGCTCCACCTTGTTGAAGGGAGCTTTCTCACTGGGCGCTCCTACTACAAATGCAGAAACGCTACCAAGGCACAATGCCGATGAGAAAAAATCTTAGCAAATTAGATTGCATTCTGTCCATAGGTTTTTTGTAAGTTATAAAATTAAACAATATGAGAATTTTCACTCAATATCTATGTTAGTTGTTTCCCTGTTGGGTCGCAATTGGTTTAATACCGCCCTGAGAGTGTCCCCTCTGGCTTGGGCGCGTCGCGGACGACGCACCTGCACCATAGTATGCTTTGTTCTGTTCACAAACTCATGCTTGAGGGTCTGTTATCATCAGGTTATGTTGTTTAGGTTGTATGTATCGTCTTTATTTCGATGCAAAGTTAAACCTTTTTTAGCAATTGCGCAATTATTTCTGCCATTTTTTATATGCCGGTGCCAAAAAATCAAGGTTGGCGACTATCTCGGCTGTCATTTTGCTTATTTTCCAAGGAATTAGCGTTAAAAAAAATTTCATTGCGACGCCCTCTGTCATGGGTGAAACTATCGCACGCGTGCGCGCGTATATATTAGATAAGGTATAAACACCGGGCGTAGGCATGATGAACCCGACGGACAGAACGGGCGATGTCGCCACAGTCGCCGCGACGGTCATATTCTGCCGCGCCATCGCGTTTTTTTACGTTTCAAGGTGCGAAACGAGTGTTGCATGGGCTGATTTGTGCATTGCAAACCTTGAATTTCTGATATCATGCCGTGCCGTTCGCTTTTCTTGCATGGGTAGAGAGTTGTTTTGCCGCGCCGTTCGCTTTTCTTGCATGGGCAGAGGGATGTCTTGCCACGCCAACAGAGAGCAGATGATGGTGGGCGCCCTCACTCGTTGCTCGTGGATGGCGGGCGAATGGCCGGACGATGCGAAGGGAGTGATGGCAGATGGCGAAGGGAGTGATGGCGGGTGGCGAAGGAAGTGATGGTGGGTGGCGAAGGAGGTTGGTGCTTTCGGCGAGGGAGTGATGACAGGCGACGAGGGGTTGGCGACTTGCGGAGAAGGTGGCAACGGTGGGTGTCAATGGGAGGGGCTTGGGCGCTGCGGACACGAAGAAAGGGACAAAAGCAACTGCTGGTGTTTGCTTTTGTCCCTTTGCGGCGACTGTGCTTGTCGGCTGTAGGCTGAGGGTATGGGCTACTGCGCTCCCCTGCCCTAATGCGCCGACACAGTTATGTGAGAAGGAGCTGCAGATTGTCGATGAGTTTGCCTACAGCGTGATGGTTGGCGCGCAGATGGTCGAGCATCTCGCGGCGGGTAGGCATACGCTTTACCTCCTTCGCCTCTGCCACGCGCACGCTGAGCTTGAGGTCGGGGCAACCCAACGCAATTTGCAGCGTCTTCTCTATACGCGGCTTGATTTCGATGATTTCGTTGGCCAGGAAGGTATTGTCTGCCACCGCTTCGACAAGGGGATAGTCGGTGATGACGGGGTCGATGTTCTTCATACGCTGCGCCAGCGCGACATACTTCTTGGGCATACGGTTGCACATGCCACGCCACTCCAGTCCGAGTTGGGCATCGTCGAAGGGCTTCCCCTCGGGCTGCGCGCTGTCGGCATCGGTCTTGAAGGCGTCGTCCTCGATCTGCGCCACTTTCTCCTCATTTTTCAGTATCGAACTGAACGAGAGCGACGACATGCCCAGAAGGGGATTAACCATAGGTTGCGCCGCCCGGGATGGGGTCTTGGGCGCTTCAGAAGGAGCCACAGCCTCTACTGTCTGCACCTCCTTCTGCGGGCGGCGGACAGGGGGCTCAGCCACGGCCACCTGTGCTGCCGCTTTAGGCTGAGACGCTGTGATAAGTCTGAACAGGGATTTCAATCGCTTGGGGCCAGGCCCCACGCCGGCGGCATCGTCGGGCTGGGTGATTTGTGCCACCTCTATCAGGGTGATTTCAGCCAGCAGGCGCTTGTTGGAACTCTGCCTGTAGTTGACATCACACTGGTTGAGGATGCGCAGCGCCTTGTACAGGAACGGTACAGAGCAACGCTGTGCCTGCTCTTTGTAGCGCTGTTGCTGCTGTTCGCTCACTTCGAGCAGGGCTATGGTCTCGGCATCGCGCGCCATGAGCACGTTGCGCACATGGGTGGCAAGTCCGTTGACAAATCTGCCTGCGTCGAAGCCCTTGGAGAGCACCTGGTTGAACAGCACCATGATGTCGGAGGCCTTGTTCTCGAGTGCCTGGTCGATGACCTTGAAGTAGTATTCGCTGTCGAGGATGTTGAGGTCTTCGAGCACCTTCTTGTAGGTGATGTCGCCCTGGCTGAAGCTCGCCGCCTGGTCAAAGATTGACAGCGCGTCGCGCATACCGCCGTCGGCCTTCTCGGCTATCATGTGCAGCGCCTCGGGCTCTGCCTTGATGCCTTCGCGCTCAGCCACCATCTTGAGGTGGTTTACGATGCCGGGCACGGTCATGCGGTCGAAGTCATAAATCTGGCAACGGCTGATGATGGTGGGCAGTATCTTGTGCTTCTCGGTGGTGGCGAGGATGAAGATGACGTGGGCTGGCGGTTCCTCGAGCGTCTTGAGAAAGGCGTTGAAGGCAGCCGTAGAGAGCATGTGTACCTCGTCGATGATGAAGACCTTGTAGCGGCCGAGCTGGGGAGCGATGCGTGTCTGCTCCATGAGCGCCTTGATGTTTTCTACCGAGTTGTTGCTGGCGGCATCGAGCTCAAAGATGTTGTAGGAGCGCTGCTCGTTGAACGCCTGGCAGCTCTCACACTCGTTGCACGCCTCTCCCTCGGCTGTGGGGTGCATGCAGTTGATGGCCTTGGCGAAGATACGCGCGCAGGTGGTCTTTCCCACTCCTCTCGGACCGCAGAAGAGGTATGCGTGAGCGAGTTTGCCGCTCTTCACCGCATTCTTGAGCGTAGTGGTAAGCGCCGACTGTCCCACCACCGAGTCGAAGCTCATCGGGCGGTACTTGCGGGCGGATACAATGTATTCTTCCATACTTATAGGGATATAGTTTAATGTTGCAATGATAGCGACGCCCATCGTCTGGTCGACGAATATTGGCTTCTCTATTGCAAAAGTAACTAAAAATGTCGAAAGTTTCGATGATATTTAGTATTTTTGCACGTGTAATACATATAAATATGTTTTTTCGTAAAGGTAATATAGGCAATCTGCTCGGTCATTACAAGTATCTCATCGTAATCGTACTGGGTACAATCATGGTGGGTGTGGTAGGCAACAACAGCTTCCGCAAGCGCATCCAGTATGAGCTGCAGATCGGCGACCTCAAGGACGAGATAGAGCGGTATAATGCCCAGAACGAACACGACACGAAGAAGCTGCAAGAGCTGACGCGCAATCCCAAAGCCATCGAGAAGGTAGCTCGCGAGCGTTATTTCATGAAGACCGATGACGAGGACATCTTTGTGCTCAGCGATGACCAAACGACAAATGACAATGATGAAAACAATGAATAAGTGGCAGAATGCCATCTATCTCTCAGGCGGTCTGCTCATGGTGGTGGGCGCCGGCTGTTACTGCTTCCTGCTCTGGCAGCAGGTGATGTGTTGGATATTCCTCTTCGGCGCGTGCATGTTTGCCATCATGCAGATGATGCAGACCTACGAGGGCAACGACCCGACCATCAAGCGGCTCAAGCGCATACAGAGCATTGCCGACATATTCTTCATTCTTTCGGGCATGCTCATGGTAGACACCGTGTATCATGTTCTGGTGTCGCTCTTCGACAGCAACATGAGCGCGGGGTACTACACCTATATAGAATATGTATACAACAAGTGGGTAGTGCTGCTGCTTATCGCCGCCATCCTTGAGGTTTACACTACACATCGCCTCGACAGCGAACTCAAGAAAACAAAAAATACTTAAAAGTAGGCGCTAATCTATAAATAAGCATTAAAAAAGTTCATAACTTCGATATTAGATATTACCTTTGTGCTAACAAGCCGGAGGCTGATACTGGCGAGCGAAAGCTCGGTCGTCACCGCTGGCACAACAACACAGAACTAAAAGCTATATATGAAGAAAGTAGTATTTTACTTTATCGCCCTGTTGACGCTGACATCTTGTGCAAAGTCGTTCGACATCCAAGGCACGTCCAATATTTCCACCTTGGATGGTCGCAAACTATATTTGAAGGTATTGGTAAACAATGAGATGAAGAACCTCGACTCGTGTGACGTCGTTCACGGCAAATTCTCGTTTACCGGCACTGTAGACACCGTGCGCATGGCCACCATATTCATGGAAGACGAAAGCGTGATGCCCGTAGTGCTCGAAGCCGGCGACATCGTGGTCAAGATAGACAACACCCAGCAGGTGGTAAGCGGCACTCCGCTCAACGACAAGCTGTTCCAGTTCTTCAACAAGTTCAACCAGCTCAAGAGCCAGCAGGCCGACCTCATCCACCAGCACGACCAGGCCATCATGAACGGCAACGACATGAACGTGGTGAACCAGCAGCTCGAGGCCACCGCCCAGAAGCTGTCGCAAGAAGAAGACCAGCTGGTTACCAGCTTTGTCACCGAGAATTTTGACAACGTGCTCGGTCCCGGCGTGTTCTTCATGGCTACCATCAACAACACCTACCCCATGCTCGACCCCTGGATAGAGGACATCATGAGCAAGGCTACCGACAATTTCAAGAACGACCCATACGTCAAGGACTACTACGCCAAGGCGCTCGAGAACCAGCAGATTATGACTGGCATGAAAGATGTGCCTGCACAGGAACAGGCGCCCGCCCAGCCCGTAGAGGCTGCGCCAACGCCCAACCAGATGGCCCAGCCTGGCGCAAGCAAATAAACAATGAACTCTATATGTCTACAATCATTTATGGAGGTACCATCGTCAACGAAGGCAGGAGCTTCCTCGGAAGTCTGGTCATCGACAACGACAGGATAACCGAAATTTACGAAGACAGCAGTACCCCCCGTGGCCTCTATTCGGAAGAGATAGACGCCACGGGGTGTCTCGTTATGCCCGGCGTGATAGACGAGCACGTCCACATGCGCGAGCCGGGACTCACCCAGAAAGCCGACATCGAGAGCGAGACCCGAGCCGCTGCCTGGGGTGGCGTGACATCGGTGATGGACATGCCCAACACCGTGCCCCAGACCACCACCCTCGAAGCCCTCAACGACAAGTTTGAGCGCGCGGCGCACGAGAGCCATGTCAACTACAGTTTCTTCCCCGGAGCCACAGCCTCCAACCTGTCGCTCATCGGCCATGCCGACGCCCACCGCATACCCGGCATCAAGCTGTTTATGGGTGCCTCGACCGGCAACATGCTGGTAGACGGCGACAGCGCCCTCGACGCCATCTTCGCCGCCTGCGCCGAGCGCGGTCTGCCCCTGATGACCCACTGCGAAGACTCTGCCATCATCAATGCCAACATGGCACGCGCCAAAGCCCTCTACGGCGACGACCCCGACATCAAATACCACCCCACCATACGCAGCGAGGAAGCCTGCTGGCAGTCTACGCACAAGGCAGTAAGCCTGGCACGCCGCCATCACACCCGTCTGCATGTGGCCCACATCACCACAGCCCGCGAGCTGGAGCTCTTCGGCTCCGACGACCACATCACCGCCGAAGCCGTGGCAGCCCATCTGCTCTTCAGCGACAGCGACTATGCGCAGCGGGGCGCACTCATCAAGTGCAACCCCGCCGTGAAGACCGCCCACGACCGCGACGCCCTGCGCCGTGGCCTCACCGACGGTCGCATCTACACCCTCGGCACCGACCACGCTCCCCACCAGCTGGCCGACAAGCAAGGAGGCTGCGCCCGTGCCGCTTCGGGCATGCCCATGGTGCAGTTTTCGCTGCCCGCCATGCTGGGACTCACCGACCAGGAAGTGCTCACGGTGGAGCGCATGGTGGAACTGATGTGCCACAACCCCGCCCGACTCTTCGGCGTGCGCGACCGCGGATTTCTGCGTCGTGGCTACAAGGCCGACATCGCCATCGTGGAACCCCACCAGTGCTGGACGGTCACCGAAGACATCATACAGAGCAAGTGTAAATGGAGCCCGCTCATGGGCGACAGTTTCGACTGGCGGGTGCGTACCACCCTGTGCAACGGCCGCACCATCTACGACCGTGGACACTTCTGCACCGACAGTCGGGGCGAAGAGATAGCGTTCAGATGAAGACCGTCGTCACCTACAGTTTCAGCCAGCTCGAGCCCTACATCAACTGGGTCTACTTCTACCACGCCTGGAGCCTCAACGGCAAGCCCGAGTGCGAGCGCCAGCGCATGAAAGCCGAGGCTCTCGACACGCTCCGCCAGACCGATGACCGCTTCAAGGCCCGCGCCATCATAGGGCTATACCCTGCCTGGGGCGACGGCGACGACATCGTGCTCGACAGCGGAGAGCGCATCCCCCTGCTGCGCCAGCAACATCCCGCCAAAGGATGCGACTACACGCTGTGTCTCTCTGACTTTGTGCGGCCTGCAGGCTATGGCGAGCCCGACCATATAGGCGTCTTCGCCACCACCGTAGACAGCGGCATGGAGACCGACTGCCACGGCGACATCTACCAGCAGATGCTGAGACAGACCCTTGCCGACAGACTGGCAGAGGCTGCCGCCGAACGGCTGCACTACGAGGTGCGCACACGGCTATGGGGCTACCAGCCCGACGAGCCCGAAGACCCCGCCCGCATGCTGGCTTGCGACTATCAGGGCATACGACCCGCCATAGGCTACCCCTCAATGCCCGATACCAGCCTCAACTTTGTGCTCGACCGGCTGCTGCACTTCACCGATATAGGCATACGCCTCACCGAGAGCGGCATGATGACGCCTCATGCCAGCGTGTCGGGGCTCATGATAAGCCACCCCGAGGCACGCTACTTCGACCTGGGCAAAATAGGCGACGACCAGCTCGCCGACTACGCCCACCGACGCGGCATCCCCATCACGCTGATGCGCAAGTTTTTAGAATCCAACATGATACGACAATGATAGCCCGTGTGTTCATCCCTCTGCTACTTATCATCATCCTGCCCGATGTATATCTCTGGCTGCACCGTCTGCGCCGCCCCGTCTACTCGTGGGCAGAGCGGCTGCTGTGGCTGGCACCTTCGGCGCTGATGATAGTCTTCAGCAGCATACTGGCAGTGTCGCCCAGCTTTGTGCCCGACGACATCTACTGGGCACGGCTCTACATCGCCCTGCTCGGGGTATGGGTAGTGCCCAAGCTGGTCTATGTGCTCTGCTCGGCCATAGGTCTGGCGATATGCCGCCTCGCCCACAGCCGCCGCAACTGGGGCCGCCTCGTGGGGATGGGGCTTGCGGGGTATATGGTCTACGCCTTTGTCTATGGCTATACCATAGGTTTCGCCGATATAGAGGTGAAGCACGTGACGCTGGCGGTAGACAATCTGCCGAAAGAGTTTGACGGACTGCGCGTGGCACATCTCTCCGACGCCCATGTGGGCACCTATACCGGCCGCCGCGCCCAGATACTGAGCCGTGCCGTCGACAGCACGCTCGCCCAGCACCCCGACCTCATCTGCTTCACAGGCGACATACAGAACGTGAAGCCCGCCGAGCTGGAGCCCGTGATGCCCATGCTCGCACGCCTCAAGGCTCCGCTGGGAGTCTACTCGGTACTGGGCAACCACGACTATGCCACCTATCTCGGCGGCACCGACGAGGAGCGCATCCGCGCCGAACAGCGGCTCTGCCAGATGGAGCGCGGACTGGGGTGGCATCTGCTGCTCAACGACAACTGCGTCATAAGGTGTGGCAGCGACTCTATCTTCATCGCCGGCATGGAGAACGACGGCGAGCCGCCCTTCCCCTCGCGAGGCGACGTGGGCAAGACCATGCGCGGAATACCTGCCGGGGCGTTTACCCTGATGCTCGAGCACGACCCGTCGTCGTGGACCCGCACCATACTGCCCCACTCTACCGCCCAAGTCACCCTGAGCGGACACACCCACGGCGGACAGATAGAGCTCTTCGGGCTGCGCTTCACCCAGCTGCGACAGCGCCACGACCTGGGGCTCTACCGCGAGGGACAGCGCTGGCTCTATGTCAATGCCGGACTGGGCGGCGTGGTACCCATGCGCTATCATGTAAATCCAGAGATAACCATCATTACACTGACAACGAACAAATCATAAAACCAATGAAGTATCTGTATCGACTCTATCAGCTCATCGTCGCACTACCCATATTCCTGGTAGCCAGCATCGTCACTTCGCTCACCACCATGATAGGCTGCCGACTGGGCAACGGCCACTTCTGGGGCTACTATCCCGGCAAGTGGTGGTCGCGACTCACCACCTTTATCCTCCTTCTCCCCGTCAAGGTCGAGGGGCGCGAGCATCTGCGCAAGGACGAGTCCTATGTATTCGTAAGCAATCATCAGGGAGCGTTTGACATCTTCCTCATCTACGGTTTCCTGAACCGCAACTTCAAGTGGATGATGAAGCGCAGCCTGCGCAATGTGCCTCTGGTGGGCGCCGCGTGCCACTATGCCCATCACATCTTTGTAGACAAGCGTGGGCCAAGCAAGATACGCGAGACCTATGACCATGCGCGCGACACGTTGCGCGAGGGCATGTCGCTGGTGGTATTTCCCGAGGGAGCCCGCTCATTTACCGGACACATAGGGGTATTCCGCCGCGGTGCCTTCATGCTCGCCGACGAACTCCAGTTGCCCGTAGTGCCGCTTACCATCAACGGTTCGTTCGACGTGCTGCCCCGTATGCGCGACGGGCGCTTCGTCGATTGGCATCAGCTCAAGCTCACCATCCATGCCCCCATCTATCCCCAAGGCAAAGGGCTGGAGTATGAGCGCAAGACGATGGACGAGGCATACCAGACCATCATGGCCGACCTGGACAAGAAGTACCAGGGATATGTAGAGAATCCCGACCAGTAACGACTGAGCCGACAACAGCCGCCATGGCTTTTTGTGTTTATATCATCCTATATTATGTCCTGCTGCAGGTAACGCCTGCGGCTAATCGCAACTCCTACAGAGTTGCCAAGGCTGCGTACCATCCACGATGGGATCATGACAGTCGGAGAGACCGGCTGCCGCATGACCGCCATACGCAAAGCGCCCTGCCAAGGTGAAAAAACTGCTTTTCATCCTGACAGGGCGCTTTGCGTGTAGATATACGAGGGTGACGGGCTGGCTCCCGACGGTCTTGGCCCACATAGTCAGACCGTCAGTCAGGACCGCGGCATCACTGCACAGACTGGCAGACCTCGGTCTTGATGATGGCGATGTCTTCGCAAGGACGGTCATCGGGGCTGGTGGCGGCAGACTGTATCTGCTCGACCACATCGAGGCCCTCTGTCACCTCGCCAAACACGGTGTACTGTCCGTCGAGATGGGGAGTGCCACCAAGGGTGCTGTAAGTCGCGGTCTGCTCCTCGGTAAAACCTACAGGGTTGGCCTTGCAGCTGTCCTGGGCTTCCTGAATCAGACGCTCCTGAAGGTCTTGCAGTCCGGCGCGGTCGCGGTTGCGGCGCATATCCATAATCTCGTCCTTATGGGCGGCCACAAGGTCGTTGAAGGCGATGGTCACCTGGTTCTGCTGCATCTGCTTCTCCATCTGCTTGAGTTGGGCAGGCTTGTAGACCGAGCCCCAGACGATGTAGAACTGGCTGCCGCTCGACTCGCGACCGGGATTGACCTCGTCACCAAGTCGGGCAGCGCAGAGCGCACCACGCTTATGGAAGAGACGGGCATTGATTTCGGCTTTGACGGTATAGCCTGGGCCGCCCATACCGAGGCGTTTGCCAGCTGGAGCGCCCTTGGAGTCGGGGTCTCCGCCCTGAACCATAAAGTCCTTGATGACACGGTGGAACAAGAGGCCGTCGTAATAGCCCTCGGCGGCGAGCTTGAGGAAATTGTCGCGGTGGAGGGGCGTCTCGTCATACAGGCTGACTAAGATGTCGCCCAGAGTGGTTGTGATTTTTACTGTTGACATTGTCTATGTTTGTTGTGTTACTATGCTTATTCAGACAACCCGTGCGCCATGCGTCGCGATGGTTGCAACGCTTTGCGTCGTGGTTGCCAATCTTCTACACAAAGTTAATACTTTTTGCTCTACCATCCACACAACTGCCCTATCTTTTAGACTATAGCAGCAGAAAATAGTGGGAAACATGGGGACCTGGGCCGAAGGGGCATGATGGAGTAGTAGAAAAGTGATGTGGCAACAGATGTGCATGTTAGCTACTGCCAGACTATTGACATTATTTTCACCCCCAGCCATCACTTTTCCCCCGATTTTCTTGGCACGTGTGTACATTATTATTATATTTGCAATGTATACATCTTAACCCCTGTCCATGCGCCGCCTGATTGTCATAATGCTGTTGGGGCTCATGACCACTCTGAGCCTCCCTGCTTCCGCCATTGCCGGAAGCAGAGAGAATGACCACGCTACGCAACCCTACAAATACATCGGCAAAGAGCTTGACCGCACCCATGGCCTCGACTGGTACGACCACGGTGCCCGCCACTACGCCCCCGTGACGGGACGATGGAACGCAGTGGATGCCTTGGCGGAGAAAGACTACGCATGGTCGCACGATGAGCGTGCATCATACGCAGATGGTTCACTCTCAGAAAAAATGGGAGGACTACCTGTTCTTATCGTGGGGCATGACGGATATACACGAGGATTTATTTATAATGATAGAGAAATAGAATTGGTTAGGAATGGAGTGCAAATCTATTAAGGGGAAGAGTAAGAATATGTCTAAAAGGGCTTTAAGAGTTTTATTGACTTTGTTTTTTGCATTTGTGATGATGCTATTGGTTGGTTGTAAACCTACTTTGGTAGGATTTAAGCGTGTTTACGGAGATGGCATAGAGCTAACTGAAATAAAACAGAACGACTCGATTATTAGTATCATAAATGACTATATAAAACGGCACCCTAAATACAATACCTTTGTCTTGAGTCGTCCCATCTTGCTGTCTTGGGATGATAGTATTGTATTGAAGGGTCTCATCTTAGGGCCAGGGTACCGTCCTCTTTATGGGCGACGAGAAAAATTGGATACACTATGGTTACATGGGAAATGTGTGATATGCTTTGACTCCATCAGCGATAGAGACCTGTACTATAAAGAAGGCTTTGTAGAGTACAAGAAAAAATACAAAAATGTACAAGATATTTATATACAAAGCAATGGATATGTCGTTGATGGTGAACTTTATAATTATATTTTCCGGTCTATCTATATAGACAGAAAGGATGATAAGTTAATAGTAAATACAAGGCCAGACACCCTGTTCTTACCAATATTTGAGAAATCAAATATTAGATTCACCTGTCCTAACCCAAGTTTCGCACCTTAGAATTATTTTTAACCCAAAGCGGTCATTAGGCCGTTTGGGGTTGAAGGTATCTTCGGCTCTCAGGGCAGCGCCTTGCCATAGTCCCAGGAGCCGTACCTTGTGTCCATTGTGCCTTGCGCTGTTCTACGACAAGGCTGTGGGTTAGCCAATCTGTAAGCAGACATCTCCTGAGTACATATAACGCAAGTGGCAGCCCATTCCGGCTGCCACTTTTTTTGTTACTCCGTCAATCAAAAGTATCTTCGGCTCTTGGGGCAACGCCTTGCCATAGTCCCAGGAGCCATACCTTGTGTCCATTGGGCCTTGCGCTGTACTACGACAAGGCTGTGGGTTGGCTAATCAGCCCAAATCCATCCATTCTCGTCTGGCTTTACGTTGTCATAATCTTCTGGCTTGGCGAAAGGAATGGACTCAGTTGACCCTTGCATAATCGCTACTGTTCCGATGTTGATGACTTGGACGGCGGGTTTCTGATAATTTTTCTTCTCCATAATTACTAAGGTTTAATTCATTATTTATTACTCAAGTGTTACATTTGCGGCACAAAAGTAGGAAGAAGAAACGAGAATGGCGTGTAGCTTTGCCGTTTTAGGTGTGGCTTTGCGTTATTTTGGGCGTAGCTCTGGCAGAAAGGCTACACCCATTTTGACCGAAAAAGCCCTTTTCGCCACGCAGAAAGGGCTGTCCGTTTATCCCAAACATATATAAAACCCATTTTACACCAGTTGGATAAAAATATACTATTTATAGAGGAAACACACCTAATGGGTAGAACAAATACCATGCCCACCATGATTTTGCGACATCACACAAGAAGCGCTTCAGTTCGTTTGAGTATTCATGCCAAGTATTTCCTTGAATCATACGTTTATACATGATTTGTGTTTTATACTGATGGGGTGATAATTAGCCTCCAAGAATTATCTTTCTCTGTACGAGCTATATAGCCTTTGTCTGTAAGGAGTCGCAATTGCTTGTTTACCGCTGTAAGACTGATACCGGCAGCCTCTGCCAATTGAGGTATAGTGCTATTCGGCTGCTCATACATGCGATTCAGTATTATGCTGGTGGTTGCACTACGGAATTTTACACGTTCGCCATCAAACCACCATACATTATCTCCGCGCTCAGTCAGGAACTGTATGTCGTATGATACCTCGTCAATAAAGAGATTCGTAAAATAAGTAAGAAACTGTTGGATGTCACGCTTTGAAGCCTGTGCGCCAAGTGAAGGTGCTGCACCGACAGTCAGGTCTGTACGATGCAATGCCTCTAAATATTCTTTTTTCTTACGGCTACGCACTACTATCATAGGGTAATCATGGCGAGTGAGGATGTAATTGACCATCAATCGAGCAATACGTCCATTGCCATCTTCAAATGGATGAATACGAATGTAGCGATAGTGGAATATTGCGGCAAGCTCTATTGGAGTGAACTTTCCCGATCTTTCTGCATCGTTGTACCAATCTACCAAATCGCTCATCAAAGCAGGAGTCTCTTCAGGCGTTGCATACTCGAATTGGTCACCATAACGAGTAATGACGGAATTGGGACGAGTTTTGTATTGCCCGGCATGAATGACGTAGCTCGTCTGAACACCTCCAGGCAGTGTGCGATATACTGTGTAATCCTCACGCAAGAGGGTCTTATGTAATGTTCGGATAAATTGCTGTGTCAAAGGAGTCTCTTTAAGTAGAGCCTCCTCCTTCATCATTTTTAGACCAACATTGCTGGCAGTCATTTCGTGTACATCACGAACATCAGCCTCGCCAACAATCTTTCCGAACATGAGCAATATCTCTGTCTGTCCATAAGTCAGTGTATTACCCTCAATGTGGTTGCTGTTGTAGTTGAAATCAATAGTGAATCGACGGCTAAGCATCTCTCTGTCTCTATCAGACAAAGGCTGCAACGCGTTCCACTCATTCATTACATCTTCTATTTTTTTCATATATGCGCTTTTTGCAAGAAATCACATTAAAAGGTGTATGTCATCAACCTTTATCGGGTGTAAAGTTACAAAAATTTCCCTCAAACAATAGCAATATAACACATAAAAAGGTGTATTCTAATAACCTTTTTTAGCATTATTCGTTATTCTTGTGCTATTTCATCCGGCATTTTTGTGGTACTTTGTTTTGGTGATGCAATGTATCGTGCGTGTGCGTATATATTATAATGAGTAATCTGACAAAACAAGATTTTCATATTTGCTATCCATAGATAACAATACACAAATCTATATACCTTCTGCTGAATATACTATTCGTTTTATTGTTTCCTATTTCTGTTTGCCTTAACTGCCCTTAATAGATTTCCAAGACGTTCACGTGTGTCTGTATATTACTGATACACTATACTGTTTATATTCGATAGGTGGGGGGTATAGGAACCATTGGGCTGTCGGCTCTCGGCTTACTGCCGTTTCGACAGACCGTCGCGCCACGCCGTAGGGGTACATCCCTCCTTGGCTTTGAAGATGCGGTAGAGCTGGGTGCGCGCAGAGAAGCCACACTCGGCAGAGATGGCGTCGTTGCTATAGTCAGGATATTCGCGCATCATATCCTTCGCCACCTGAAAACGTATTCCGCTAAGCCATACGCGGAAGGTGCGGTGCTGACACTGGTCAAAATACTGGGTGAGGTCCCTCTTGGAGATGCCCACGCTGCGCGAGAGGGTCAGCAGGTTGGCTGCGCTGTCCTTGTAGCCCATGTTGGCACACCAGTCGTCGAGCCGCTGCTGGATAAGGGCGCATCGCTCGGCAGAGAGCATAGCATGCCGGTCGTCGGCAATGGTCTCGCCCGCCACGGTCTGCTCCATAGCCACCGTCGGGGTTTGCTCCACAGTCACGGCGACAGCCTCCGGCTCAGCGTCTTTCTCCTCCTCGCTGTCCAAGAGTTCGTCGGTGGGCACATAGCTATTGCCGAGCGAGATGAAGTTGACGATAAAGAACAGGAAGGCCAGCAGCCCCAGCGGGCCTATTATATATAATAAGGTGGTGGAAAGGATGGCTGCCGGTATGGCAAGCGCAGACACGCAGACGATGAAGACGCTGGCTCGCGAGTAGCGCACGTAGGGCATTATGTCAGAGGCTGCCATCGTCTCCAGCATGCGCCGGCGACGCAACATCTCGCGCAGGATGACACCCACGCAGTACACGTTGCCGATGACATAGAAGAAGAGCATGACGTAGAGCCACAGCCCGATGTGGAAGCTGCCCGCACGCCAATAGCCGATGCCGAAGACAGCCAGGATAATCAGGTAGATAGCCGAGCAGACCACCGTCATGCGGCGGCTGAACAGCTGTGTCGCCTCGACATTGTATATAGCCTTGGAAATCAGCATGAAGCACGGCGTGTAGACCAGCATGTTGACCACAGCCCCGAGGTCGTCGCCCGTGACCCTGATTTTCATCACCATCTGCAGCAGATAGTGTGCGCCCAATACCAGTAACGCCAGAAACAGCATCCACCGCGACCGCTCAAAACGACGGTTGCGCCAGTGCACATGCAGACTGCTGAGCCCGAGATAACCGGCGCTCACCAGCATGAAGACGAAGCAGGCGAACTGAAGTAGATATAGTTTGTCCATGTTACCTATGTAGTTAATTAAGTCATTCTTTATATGTCCCAACATGCAAAATTAGAAAAAACAACCCAAACAGCCATCGCAAATGACCATTTATTTTTAATGTTTTCGTCAAACTTGGCTCACGGGCGATACCTTGCTGCCGCGAGTTGATGACAAATACGAGTGTAATCGTTAAAATCGCCATAAAGGAACGCCCAAAAACAAATAACAGGCTCATTTCTATCGCAATTCAGTCCAAAATGATTACCTTTACATCCAAATACAAACCATCCAACCCTACAAATGGCAACTTTATAAGTTACAACACAATGAAACAATTACTATCCCTACTCCTTCTCATGACCCCGTGCATGATTACTGCCCAGGTGAAAGTAATCCCAAGTGACACTTTGCCCTCGGAAAGAAAGCCTGTGTATCAGTATGACTCTACTGACATTTCTACCATCCACCCTGAAAAGTATATCGGGCAGAAGGTAATACTGTATCAGAACAAGGGAGTATTGCGGTATGGATGGGACAACAAAACCTATGATGCCCCATTGTTTACATATTTCGAGATAACCGGGTTCAAGGCACCACAGACTTTTCAAATGAAGAGATGTGACAATGGTGATGAATGTAGCTTTGATTTCTTCGGCAGTGGCGTCAAACCTGTTATGGCTGTTGGATATTATGTATCTATTGCCAAGGCAAGAGACAAGAGTCGATGGATAATAGAAGGCAAAGATGGAGTCTGGCAGATTATCGACACTTGGCTTGGTGAAGGAGGCATCCGACATAAACTCAAGATGGTCGGAGACACACTATCCATAAGCCTCCATACGCTATGGGGGCAAAAGAGCTATGCCCACTATGTAGACATGATGGACAGATATCGCAACAACGAATGGGTCGTAGACGAGAACAACAGCTATGGGTGGGTTGATACGATAAAAGTCATCAACGGTACCCCTTACCTGGTATTCAAGGACGGCCGAAACAAGACATATACATTTGATATGAGCAGAGCGCAAGGTCGTCATTACATCAGTATTGGTGACTTGCCATTCTTTACAAAATCAGATGGCGTCAAGTATGCTCACAAATACGGCATTACCCGATGGAAACTGATTCTTAGTGGTGACGTAAAGATAGGTTTTACCAAAGAGATGGTAGCATTATCAATAGGTTATCCCAACCAGTCGGCGTCAAAAACCAACGCCTACGATGACATGGACATTTGGGAGTACGGCACAGGATTGGAAACCATCGTATTCAAGAACGGCAAGGTTTGTGAGATATGGAACAAATAATGTAAGGGCAACTCATCGTTCGATGCCACGCCTTTCTGCACGCTCAACGCAGTACTATTGGCAGCCCATACACACAACCAAGCCACCCCTCCACCGCCTACATCCCTTGCCAATGGGCGGGAGCGCATCCCTCTGGAATGGGAAACCGGCGAGAGCGGCATCGGCGGTAGCACCCATGCAAAAGGGCACAGTCTCATGACCGTGCCCTTTTCCATTATTCTTAAAGCGGTTATCCTACTTCTCCTTCTTCATACGCAGCTCGTAGAGGTCTTTGCGACGGTCGCGCAGATTGCGCACGCTGCCATAGGTATGCAGCTCGTTGAGCAGCGTCAGGTCACAGTCGGCCACCAGTATCTGCTCCGTGCCAGGCGTAGCCATGGCTCCCTTACCGTCGGTGGGGAAGGCAAAGTCGCAGGGGGTAAACACAGCCGACTGAGCATACTGGATGTCCATGTTGTGCACACGGGGCAGGTTGCCCACACTACCCGCAATGGCGACATAACACTCGTTCTCCACGGCGCGAGCCTGGGCACAGACTTTCACACGCGCATAGGCATTCTGCGTATCGGTGTTGAAGGGCACGAAGAGTATCTGCATGCCCTCGTCGGCCATGAGGCGCGAGAGTTCGGGGAACTCTACATCGTAGCAGATTAGGATGCCGATGCGGCCACAGTCGGTGTCAAAGGTCTTGACCTCGTCGCCACGGCTCAAGCCCCAGCTCTTCTGCTCGTCGGGGGTCACATGTATCTTCTCATACATGTCATACGAACCGTCACGGCGGCAGAGGAAGCCCACATTGTAGAGACCGCCGTCGGCCTTGACAAAGGGCATGCTGCCGGTGATGATGTTGATGTTATAACTGATAGCAAGCTCGACGAAACGGTCGCGTATCTTCTCGGTATACTGCGCCAGTCCGCGTATGGACTGCGCCTCGCCCATATCATTGAAGCGCGCCATAAGGGGTGCGTTGAAGTATTCAGGGAAGAGCACGAAGTCGCTCTTGTAGTCGCTCACCGAGTCGACGAAGAACTCCACCTGCTCGAAGAGGTCGTCCAGATCCTTGTAGGGACGCATCTGCCACTGCACCAGACCCAGTCTCACCGTAGGCCGCTTCTCCACATACGAGTCGGTGGCAGGCTGGTAGTAGATGTTGTCCCACTGGAGCAGCGTGGCACAGTGCTTGGACTCCTCGTCATTGGGCAGATAGTTGCGGATGACGCGGCGCACATGGAAATCATTGGACAACTGGAACGTAAGCACCGGATCGTAGATCTCGCGCGAACGTACCTTCTCGATATATTCCTTCGGGCGCATGGTGTCGGCATACTTGTAGTAGTTGGGTATGCGACCGCCAAACATAATGGCCTTCAGATTGAGCTTCTCACAGAGTTCCTTGCGGTATTCATACATGCGGCGTCCGAGTCGCAGACCGCGATAGTCGGGATGGATAAACACCTCGATGCCGTAGAGGATGTTGCCTTGCGGGTTGTGGGTGTTGAAGGTCTCGTTGCCCGTCACCTTGGCATAGGTGTGGTCGCCCTTTACCATATTATAGTCTACGATAATCGAGAGGGCACAGCCTACAATCTTGTCGTCGACCACTATCACCACCTGACCCTCGGGGAAGATGGTAATGAGCGTCTTGATCTGCTCGTGGGTCCAGAAGACATCGTGGTCGGCATAGATGCGCTTGAACGATTTGGCCAGCTGGTCATAGTCTTCCATACGCAGGTTGCGCAGTTCCACTTTATTGATTTTGTGAGTCGTTTCCATAAAAACACTATTTACCTTGATGATATTAACGGTGCAAAAGTAGCAAAAAACCACCACATATATCGCAATTTCAATGGTTTTAACGCCCGTCGGGGTTATTTTTGGACGTTTATATTGGCTGTTAGTGGGTTTTTGCGTAACTTTGCATCCATCAACTACCACTAAGATCACCACTATGCATCGCATCGCTATCCTGCTATCCACCCTCTGCTGCGCCGTCACGCTGATGGCCCAGCCCGCTCTTCCCCCCGTTTTCGCCCAGACCGACGCCGCCCGCATGCGCGCCGACGCCATCACGCGTGTCTACCTCGCCCCGGTGAGGGTGATGCAGAGCCACGGCGCCACCCATCCCGAGGTGCTCACCCGCATCACCAACGGCCAGACCGAACTGGGACGCAACGGCATGTGCCTGCTCTCCAGCGCCGAGGGCGACACCGCCTCTATCACGCTCGACTATGGGCGCGAGCTCCACGGCGGACTCCGCCTCACCCTGGGCAGCAGCAGCCGCCCCGAGCCTTCGCTCGTGCGCATACGCTTCGGCGAGTCGGTGCAGGAGTGTATGAGCGACACCCGCAACACCAAGCCCTGCGTGGGCTATTCCACCGACGACCACGCCAAGCGCGACATCGTGGTAGAGATACCGCGCGACGGACAGATGGAGATAGGCAACACGGGCTTCCGATTTGTGCGCATCGACCTGCTGCGCACCGGCGTCACCGTAGCCGTCAAGGAGGCTGCCGCCATCTTCCGCTATCGCGACCTCCCCTACGTGGGTTCGTTCAGTTGCAGCGACAGCAGGCTCGACTCCATCTGGCTCACAGGAGCCTACACCGTACAGCTGTGCATGCAGGAGTTTCTCTGGGATGGCATCAAGCGCGACCGGCTGGTGTGGATAGGCGACATGCACCCCGAGGTGGCCACCATCAACGCCGTCTTCGGCTACTCCGACGTGGTGCCCAGATCGCTCGACTTCGCCTGCAGTGAGTTTCCGTTGCCCCGCTGGCTCAACAACATTCCCGCCTATTCGCTCTGGTATCTCATCATACAGCACGACTGGTGGATGCACCATGCCGACAGAGCGCTGCTGGAGCGCCACCGCGACTATATCACCCGCCTCGTAGACCAGATAGACCTTACGGTCGACAGCGTGGGCCGCTTCCGCGCCAGCGTCTTCCTCGACTGGCCGTCGAGTGCCGACAAGGCGGGCGTGCGCATCGGAGTCCAGGCGCTCACGGTGTGGAGCATGGATGCCGCAGCCAAGCTCTGCCACATCCTCGGCGACTCGGCACGAGAGGACAAGTGCCGCGCCGTGGCCCGACGCATCAGCAGCCACATCGCCACCCCCAAAAAGCTGCGCCAGGCGGCTGCGCTCATGGTGATAGCGGGCTGCATGGACGCCGGCGACATGGCTGAACGCTATATGCACGGCATCGACGGTTTCTCCACCTTCTATGGCTACTATATGCTCGAAGCCCTGGCGATGGCGGGCCGCTACGACGACGCGTTCGACGCCATCAGCCGATACTGGGGCGGCATGCTCGACCTCGGAGCCACCACCTTCTGGGAAGACTATGACCCGGCGTGGGGCAGCAATGCCAACCGCATCGACGAGATAGGCGACCCCGCGCGCAAGAATGTACATGGCGACTTCGGAGCCTACTGCTACCCGGGCTTCCGTGGCAGCCTGTGTCATGGCTGGGCTTCGGGCCCCACCGCCTGGCTGTCGCGCCACGTGCTGGGGTTTGAGGTAGTCCAGCCGGGATGCCGCACCCTGCGCATACGTCCGCATCTGGGTCATCTCGACTGGGCCGAGGGCTCCTACCCCACCCCCTATGGCGCCGTCAAGGTAAGGCACGAGCGCACCGCCGGCGGCCACATCAAGACCACCATCCTCGCCAAGCCGCGCGGCGTCAAGGTCATCACCGACAGATAAGCCCCCACCCCGCTGCCCACCACCGCGGCAACGCCCGAGACTATCTTGGCAAGAGCCCGAGACCATCTTTACAACGCCCGAGACTATCTTGGCAACGCCCGAGACTAACCTGGCAACTCCCGAGACTATCTTGGCAAGAGCCGAGACCAACTTTACAACGCCCGAGACTATCTTGGCAAAAGCCGAGACCACCCAGAAGCCTGGAGAGATGACATCAGCGCCGTCTCTCCAGGCTTCTGCTTTGTCCGAGTGCGTCTACATCCTGACGGCAAAGCACGAAATAGTGGTTTCGGGCTTTGCAACGACGATTTCCTACCACGAAACCATGAAATCAAGCCACGAAACAAGATTATCCGTCATCGCGGGCATGATAGCATTGACTGCGCCGACTTTGTCGACTAAAGCGCTGTCTTTTAGCATAAAACCGACCGCTGCAGCGTACGCCGCGAAAGTCACAGAAATGGTCTAAGAAGTCGCAAATGGTAACAATTTATAATTATTTTGATAAAAAAGACGCCGAATTGTTTGCATTATTGATTTTATTCTTTAACTTTGCAATTGGTTAAACGTAATCCATTACACAGATGATGAATACTATTATTATTAGCAGCCTAATTATTCTACAGCCGACAGTTGTAGGTGAAGAGGCGTGCGTGGCAACATGATAATAATGCATCCATCGAGAGACAGAGCCTTTCCACTTACAAGTGAGAAAGGCTTTTTCATTTTCAGGACAACCCAAACCAACGGTAAAAGCAAGTATAAAAACAAGTAGAGTTATGAGCGAGAGATTATTTGTATTCGACACCACCCTGAGAGACGGCGAGCAGGTTCCCGGATGCCAACTCAACACCGTCGAGAAGATACAGGTGGCGCGCCAGTTGGAGCAACTCGGCGTCGATGTCATTGAAGCAGGCTTCCCGATATCAAGTCCCGGCGACTTCAACTCGGTGATAGAGATTTCAAAGGCAGTGACCTGGCCCACGATATGTGCGCTGACACGCGCCGTGGAGAAAGACATAGACGTGGCTGCCGATGCCCTGAGCTACGCCCGCCACAAGCGCATCCACACAGGTATAGGCACCAGCGACGAGCACATCCAGTACAAGTTCAACAGCAACCGCGAAGAGATACTGGAGCGTGCTGTGGCGGCGGTGAAGTATGCCAAGCGCTATGTAGAGGATGTGGAATTCTACGCCGAAGACGCCGGCCGCACCGACAATGAGTATCTCGCCCGCGTGGTCGAGGCTGTCATCAAGGCGGGAGCCACGGTGGTAAACATCCCCGATACCACCGGCTACTGTCTGCCCGAAGAGTATGGCCGCAAAATCAAGTATCTCATGGAGCACGTGGACCACATAGACCGCGCCATCATCTCTACACACTGCCACAACGACCTGGGCATGGCCACAGCCAACACCCTGAGCGGTGTGCAGAACGGCGCGCGCCAGGTCGAGGTGACCGTCAACGGCATAGGCGAACGCGCCGGCAACACAGCCCTCGAAGAGATAGCCATGATACTCAAGTGTCATCGCCAGATGGGCATCGAGACCAACATCAATACGCGCCGCATCAGCGCCACCAGCCGCATGGTGAGCAGTCTGATGAATATGCCCGTCCAGGCCAACAAGGCCATCGTGGGGCGCAACGCCTTTGCCCACTCCAGTGGCATCCACCAGGACGGAGTGCTCAAGAACGTGAGTACCTATGAGATTATGGACCCCAAGGATGTGGGCGTCGATGACACGTCGATAGTGCTCACCGCCCGCAGTGGCAGAGCTGCCCTCAAGCACCGTCTGAGCGTGCTGGGCATAGACTACGACGACCCTGGGAAGCTGGACAAGGTCTACGAGCGGTTCCTCCGTCTGGCCGACAAGAAGAAGGAGGTAACCGACGATGATGTGCTGATGCTGGCGGGTGCTGACCGCAAGGACTCCCACGCCATCAAGCTCGACTTCCTGCAGGTTACCACCGGCATGGGCGTGAGAAGCGTCGCCAGCATAGGCATCGACATCTCCGGACAGAAGTTTGAGGAAGCCTCGACCGGCAACGGCCCCGTAGACGCTGCCATCAAGGCGCTCAAGAAGATAATACTCAAGCAGATGACGCTCCGCGAGTTTACCATCCAGGCCATCAACAAGGGCAGCGACGATGTGGGCAAGGTACACATGCAGGTAGAGCACGACGGACATCTCTACTACGGCTTCGGAGCCAACACCGACATCGTCACCGCTTCGGTCGACGCCTATATAGACTGCATCAACAAGTTCAAGACCGCTGGCTGACTGTAGCCAGAGCACAACCTTTCAATACAGAGAATACAATGAACACGCTATTTGACAAGATTTGGGACAGCCACGTGGTACAGCAGATTGCCGACGGCCCCACCCAACTGTATATCGACAGACTCTACTGTCACGAGGTCACCTCGCCGCAGGCTTTCGACAGCCTCCGCCAACGGGGACTGCAGTGCTTCCGTCCCGGACAAATCTACTGCATGCCCGACCACAACATCCCTACCCACGACCAGGACAAGCCGATAGCCGACCCTGTATCGCGGACTCAGGTGGAGACCCTCGAGCGCAATGCGGCTGAGTTTGGGCTGCCCTACTACGGTGTGATGCACCCCGACAATGGTATCATCCACGTGGTGGGTCCCGAGAAGGGGCTCTCGCTGCCCGGTATGACCATCGTGTGTGGCGACTCCCACACCAGCACCCATGGCGCCATGGGTGCGGTGGCTTTCGGCATCGGCACGAGCGAGGTCGAGATGGTCATGGCTTCGCAGTGTGTGCTCCAGCAGAAGCCCAAGACCATGCGCATCACCATCGACGGCTGTCTGGGCAAGGGCGTCACCGCCAAGGACATGGCGCTCTATCTCATGAGCCAGCTCACCACCTCGGGAGCTACGGGCTACTTCGTCGAATACGCCGGCGAGGCGGTGCGCAGACTGTCGATGGAGGGCAGGCTGACACTCTGTAACCTGTCAATCGAGATGGGGGCGCGCGGCGGAATAGTCGCCCCCGACGAGGTGACGATGGCGTATGTCAAGGGGCGCGACTTCGCTCCCACGGGCGACGCCTGGGACAGGGCTGTGGCTTACTGGCAGACGCTCAAGAGCGACGACGATGCCGTCTTCGACCGCGAATACCATTTCGACGCCGCCTGCATAGAGCCGCGCATCACCTATGGCACCAACCCGGGTATGGGTATCGCCGTCACGGGCCACATCCCCACCCTGGAGAGCATCGAGAGCGAGGGCCGGGCATCGTTTGCCAAGGCACTGCGATACATGGGGTTCGCGCCGGGCGAACGGCTGCTGGGTCACAAGATAGACTATGTCTTCCTCGGAGCCTGCACCAACGGCAGGGTGGAAGACTTCCGCGCCTTCGCCTCAATCGTCAAGGGCCGCAAGCGTCACCCCGACGTGGTGGCGTGGCTGGTGCCTGGCTCGTGGCGCGTGATGAGAGAAATAGAGGCCGAGGGCATCGACGTGACGCTGCGCGAGGCGGGCTTCGAGATACGCCAGCCGGGGTGCTCGGCTTGTCTCGCCATGAACGACGACCGCGTGGGCGAAGGCAAATACGCCGTCTCGACCAGCAACCGTAACTTTGAGGGTCGGCAAGGACGCGGAGCACGCACGATACTGGCAAGTCCGCTGGTAGCGGCTGCGGCTGCCATCACCGGCACGATAGCCGACCCGCGAGAGCTGATGACCGTGTGAGTGTATATAATATAATAAGGTGTAAAGACCATAATGAATAAAGACGACAAGGAGATGAAACAGAAATTCAATGTCATTACCAGCACGTGCGTACCCATCGAACTCGAAAATATAGATACCGACCAGATTGTGCCGGCGCGCTATCTGAAAGCCACCACGCGCGAGGGCTTCGGCGACCTGCTCTTCCGCGACTGGCGCTACCACGAGGACGGCACCGAGGTCAAGGACTTTGTGCTCAACGACCCCAAGTACAAGGGCGAGATACTCGTGGCGGGCAAGAACTTCGGTTCGGGCTCGAGCCGGGAGCACGCAGCGTGGGCCATAGCCGACTACGGGTTCAGGGTGGTCATCAGCAGCTTCTTTGCCGATATCCACAAGAACAACGAACTCAACAACTTTGTGCTGCCGGTCGTCGTGAGCGACGGCTTCCTCAGCCACCTCTTCGCCGCGATACGCTCCGACGCCGACACGATGGTAAGAGTGGACGTGGTAAACCAGTCGGTGACCAACCTCGCCACGGGCGAGCAGGAGCACTTTGAACTCAACGGCTACAAGAAGTTCTGCCTGATGAACGGGCTCGACGATATAGACTTCCTCGTGGCCAACCGCGACAAGGTGGCTGCCTACGAGGCCAGCAGAAAGCAACAGAACAAGGACAACTAAAATCACAAGCGATATGAAACTCAACATAGCAGTATTGGCGGGCGACGGCATAGGGCCCGAGATTATGCAACAGGGAGTGGCAGTGGTCAAGGCCGTGGCAGAGAGGTTTGCCCACGACGTCAGTTTCACCCCCGCGCTCTGCGGAGCCGCCGCCATAGAGCGGGTGGGCAACCCCTTCCCCGAAGAGACCTTCACCACGTGCATGAACGCCGACGCGGTGCTCTTCGCTGCCGTGGGCGACCCCAAGTTCGACAACGACCCTACCGCACGGGTACGCCCGGAGCAGGGGCTGCTCGCCATGCGCAAGCGGCTGGGGCTCTTTGCCAACATACGGCCCGTGCAGACTTTCACAGGGCTCATCCACAAGTCGCCCCTGAAAGACGAGATAGTGAGCGGGGCAGACTTCGTGTGCATACGCGAGCTCACGGGCGGCATGTACTTCGGCGAGAAATATCAGGACGACAACAAGGCTTACGACACCAATTACTACACGCGCGAGGAGGTGGAGCGCATACTCAGGGTGGCCTACGACTACGCCATGAAGCGCCGCCGCCATCTCACCGTAGTAGACAAGGCCAACGTGCTGGTGTCGAGCCGACTCTGGCGACAGGTCGCCAAGGAGATGGAGAGCCTCTACCCCGAGGTCAAGACCGACTACATGTTTGTAGACAATGCCTCGATGCGCATGCTCGTAGAGCCCACCTTCTTCGACGTGATGGTCACCGAGAATACCTTTGGCGACATACTCACCGACGAGGGCAGCTGCATATCGGGAAGCATGGGGCTGCTGCCGTCGGCGTCGACCGGGATCCACACGCCGGTATTCGAGCCGGTACACGGGTCATGGCCCCAGGCGGCGGGGAAAGACATAGCCAACCCCGTGGCACAGATACTGTCGGCAGCGATGATGATGGAACACTTCGGACTGGCTGCCGAGGGCGCACTGATACGCCGCGCCGTCGACGCCGCCCTCGATGCCCACGTGCGCACGCCCGACATACAGGTCGAGGGTGGCCAGCACTACGGCACCCGCGAGGTGGGCACGTGGATAGCAGACTATATCGCCACCCACTGACCTCGCGCCAACCCCCGCGACCATCACCCCCACCCCATCGCTCACCCCCACCATCAACAAGCATATCAACCAAAGCAACAAGACAAATATGGACGAAGCAATCAAGCAAATCAGTGAACGCCTGAAAGGGCTGAGAGACGTGCTCGACATCACGGTAGAGGAAATGGCCAACACCTGCGGCATCACGACCGACGAATATCTCGCCATGGAGAACGCCGAGGGCGAACTGCATGTGAGCAATCTGCAGAAGATAGCCTTGAAGTATGATATACCACTCGACGTGCTCATGTTTGGTGAAGAACCGCACATGAGTTCATACTTCCTCACCCGCAAAGGCAAAGGACTGAGCGTGGAGAGACGCAAAGCCTACCAGTACGAGTCATTGGCAAGTGGGTTTCGAGGCAGAAAGGCCGACCCATTCATCGTCACCGTGGAGCCAAAGCCCGCCGACACACCCATCGAGACCAACACCCACGCCGGGCAGGAGTTCAACATGGTGCTCGAGGGCGACATGGAGCTCACCATCGGCAAGAAGACGCTCACGCTGCACGAGGGCGACAGCATCATCTTCGACTCGACACAGCCCCACGGCATGCGCACGCTGGGCGAGAGCAAAGTAAGATTTCTCGCCATCATCTTTTAAGTTTTCACCCAGGATAACAACAACGCTACGATTATGATAGAAAGATTCTTAGCACAGACCACATTCACTTCAGAGGAAGACTTTAAGGAGCACTTGAAGTTCAAGGCCAAGGAGGACTTCAACTTTGCTTACGACGTAATGGACGCATGGGCCGAAGAGGCTCCCGACAAGCTGGCGCTGCTCTGGACCAGCGAGCGGGGTGAAGAGAAACGATTTACCTTTGCCCAGCTCAAGGAGCAGACCGACCAGGCAGCGAGTTATCTGCAGAGCCTGGGCATAGGAAGGGGCGACATGGTGATGCTGATACTCAAGCGCCACTACCAGTGGTGGCTCGCCATGCTGGCGCTGAGCAAGATAGGAGCCGTGGCCATACCCGCCACCCACATGCTTACCGCCCACGACATCGTGTATCGCAACAACCGGGCAAGCATCAAGGCCATCGTCTGCGTGAACGATGACTACGTGACCGCGCAGGTACATGCCTCGCTCGCCGAGAGCCCCACGGTCGAGGTGCTCGTCGCCGTAAACTCTGACACCGAACTGGGCAAAGCCGTGCCCACAGACTTCCACTGCTGGAACGAAGAGTGGGACAAAGCGCCTGCCTTTGTGCGCCCAGAGCATGTCAACACCAACGACGACACGCTGCTCATCTACTTTACCAGCGGCACCAGCGGCGAGCCCAAGATGGTGGCCCACGACCACCTTTACGCCTTGGGCCACCTGGCCACAGGTGTATTCTGGCACAACCTCAACGCAGACAGCATACACCTCACCGTGGCAGATACAGGCTGGGGCAAGGCCGTGTGGGGCAAGCTCTACGGCCAGTGGTTTGCCGGCGCCACGGTCTTCGTCTACGACCACGAGAAGTTCACTGCCGAGAAAATCATGAGGCAGATAGAGAAATACCGTATCACCTCGTTCTGCGCGCCGCCCACCATCTACCGCTTCATGATACAAGAAGACTTCACGCGCTACGACCTCTCCTCGCTCAAGTACTGTACCACCGCGGGCGAAGCGCTCGAACCTGCAGTGTTCCAGAAGTTCTACGAGCTCACCGGCATACGCATGATGGAGGGTTTCGGGCAGACCGAGACCACCATGACCCTCGGCACCTTCCCCTGGAACACGCCCAAGCCCGGCAGCATGGGCAAGCCCAACCCGCAATACGACATCCGTCTGCTCAAGGCCGACGGCTCGGAGTGTGAGGACGGAGAGAAGGGAGAAATCTGCATCAAGGTGGGCGAGCACAAGCCCTACGGACTCTTCAAGTGCTACTATCGCGACGAGGAGATGACCCACCAGGTGTGGCACGACGGACTCTACCACACCGGCGACATGGCATGGCGCGACGATGACGGCTACTACTGGTTTGAAGGCCGCATAGACGATGTCATCAAGTCGAGTGGCTACCGCATTGGGCCCTTCGAGGTAGAGAGCGCACTGATGACCCACGAGGCTGTGGTGGAGTGTGCCATCACCGGAGTGCCCGACGAGGTGAGAGGCATGGTGGTCAAGGCCACCGTGGTGCTGGCGCGCGACTGGAAGGACAAGGCGGGCGACGCCCTCGTCAAGGAACTGCAGCAGCACGTGAAGCGCGAGACCGCGCCATACAAGTACCCGCGCATCATCGAGTTTGTAGACGAGCTGCCCAAGACCATCTCGGGCAAGATAAGAAGAGTGGAAATCAGGGAGAAAGACCGCAAGTAATCTCACGACATAGCCCGCACCGCGCGGGCTATGTCTGTATCTGCCCCTCGCGCCAGTTGACGAGGAAGAGGCGCTCACGGGCTCGGGTGAAGGCGGTATAGAGCCAGTGGATATAATCGGGAGTAAGCATGTCGTCGGTCATATATCCCTGGTCGATGTAGACGTGAGCCCACTGTCCGCCCTGGGCTTTGTGGCAGGTCACGGCGTAGGCAAACTTGATTTGCAGAGCGGTGAAGTAAGGGTCCTGGCGCATGGCGGCCATGCGGTCGGCCTTGCAGGGCAGGTCGGCATAGTCGTCGAGCACGCGCTGATAGAGCTGGTCGCTCTGCTCGCGGGTGAGCGCAGGCGCATCGGTAGAGAGGCTGTCGAGGACTACGGTAGACTGGTACTCATAGTTGTCGTAGTCGGGGAAATGGAGCCACACGTCGGCGAAGTTGAGACCGTGCATCTCGCGCTGACGGCGCACCTTGACCACGCGACAGCAGTCGCCATTGGCAATGAAGGCAAATGGCGGACGGTCTTCGCCCTGGACAGAGGCAGGCGGGAGATAATGGTTCTTGACTATCATGAGCCTGTCGCCCGAGGAGAGCAGGTCGTCGCCACGGTCGAGGATGGTGGAGCGTATGCCGAGATTGTAGATACGCGCCGTCTTGTTGGAGCGGGTCACGACGATGGTGTCGTCGACGCCCACGTGGTGGTAGCTCTGGCTGAGCGCCTCGATGAGTTCGTTGCCAGGCACCACGCTGACATCGGCAAAACCCTGCAGACGTATGCGCGGCAACTGGGTCATGGCGTCGTGGGTAATCATGGTGCGTATCATGGTGGCGTTGTAGAGTATTCCGCTCTCTCCAGCCTGTCTTACCACCTCGTCGAGGTCGGCCTGGAAGACCGAGAGTCCATAGCCCTGGAGCACCTCGGCAGCGAGCGCCGGAGACTCTTCCTCGCCCACAGGCGGGAGCTGGGCGGTGTCGCCGATGAGCATGAGCCGGCAGTTGCGCCCGCCATAGACATAGGTGATAAGGTCGTCGAGCAGACAGCCCGTGCCAAAGACGCTCTCGCCCATGCCCTCGTTGGCTATCATCGAAGCCTCGTCGACCACGAAGAGGGTATCGGCATGGAGATTGTCGTTGAGATTGAAGACGCCGCCACCCGCTGCCACGGAGCGCTCGCGGTATATCTTGCGGTGGATGGTGAAGACTGCCATACCGCTGTAGTGAGACAGCACCTTGGCGGCTCGCCCGGTGGGTGCCAGGAGCACCATCTTCTGCCGGAGGCTGGCGAGCGTGCGCACCAGGGCAGCGGTGAGGGTGGTCTTGCCCGTACCCGCCGAACCGCGCATCACCATCACGGCATGGTCGTGACGGAAAGCGAGAAAGCGGGCTATCTCTGTGACAGCCCGATGCTGGTCGGCGGTGGGACTGAAACCCATCTGCTGCTCCACGCGTGAGATAAATTCGTCGATAGTCATAGTGAGGACAAAAGTAATCATTTTAGGCGAGACGCCGACCAAGGGATGCAAGTTTTTTTGGTCAGGGCGGAAAAACTCGCAGCCACTCCCGGCGCCGTGGAGAGGGTCGTGGCTGGCTCGTGACATAAGGTACGTGGGCTCGTGACATAAGAAACGAGCCCACGTATCAATTGGCACGAGCCCTCGTTTCTTCCGTTACGAGCCGACAGCGATGGTCACGACGCCGCAGAACCATTGGTCTACAGCCACTTGAAGCAACGGCCAAAGCAGCGTGAGAAGCAGCGGTGGCAGCCAAGCAAAAAGGAGCACTACCCGTGATGGTGGTGCTCCTTGTATATAGGATGGTGTGAGGTCTGAAGGGACTATCTGAAGATGGAGAAGTTGACGCTGCCGTAGACTCTATGCTCCAGATAGCGCGGATGGCACACAAAATTGTTGGCCTTGCCATGCTCTACGACGAGGATGCCGTCGGGCTTGAGCAGATTGTGCTCGAAGATGAGGTCGGGGATGGTGTCGATGTTGTCAAGGGCATAGGGCGGGTCGGCAAAGATGAAGTCGAACTGCTGGCTGCAACTCTTGATAAACCTGAACACATCGCCGCGGATGAGCACGTTGGCATCGGTGCCCAGCTTGGTCATGCACTGGCGGATGAAGTTGGCATGGTCGCGGTCGGCCTCGACGCTGACCACCTGGGAGCAGCCTCGCGACAGCATCTCGAGCGATATGCTGCCCGTGCCGGCAAAGAGGTCGAGCGCCATGGCGCCGTCGAGGTCTATATATCCATTGAGTACATTGAAGATATTCTCCTTGGCAAAGTCTGTAGTGGGTCGCGCCTTGAACGAACGTGGTATATCGAAGTGGCGTCCCTTATATATTCCTGTGATAATTCTCATCTTCCTCGCATATAAAGTGTAACTACATCGAGCGCAATGCCCTTGATTTCGGTGATAGGTGCACGGTTGAACTCTGCCGAGGGGCTCATGGTGTAAGCCTTGTGCAGATAACGGTGCAGAGAGGTCATCATCTCGTCGCTATCGACAGGGGCGCCCGCGATGTAGAGCTCGTCCTTGTCGGCATCCATCTGCAGCTGCTGCCACACGTAGAGCATATAGTATACGCTGTCCTGCGCGCGGGTGGCAGAGTAGGTGTTGCAGAAGCGGAAACGGTGCTTGTCGAAGGCGAAAATGCTCACACAGCCATCGTGGAAGTAGGCATAAAGGCGGCGGCAGAGATGGGTCTCGGCACGACGGTGCATATAGCTCCACACGGGTTGCTCGACAGGCATGTAGATGACATCGGCATAATGGTCGTCGATGACCGCCTTGAGGTCGCGGTTGATGGCCATGATGGCGACGGCATTGAGCTGGGGCAGCACGCTGCAGATTACCTCCGTATTGGCTTGGGCGGCAAAGCTGTAGCGGTAGAGGGTCTCGGCCTTGGCCTCGTCGAACTCCTCTACAGGTACAATCATGGTGGGTGCCGACAGCATTACCTGCGCTCTCCCCGTAGGGTGAGAGAGCAGTTGGGACTGGCGGAACGCCTCGCGCAGGTTGGCTGCTATCGAGATGCCGCTCCTAACGGTATAGGTCTCGTAAGCCACGCCCTTGACTGCCGTCTTGTCGGCTATGGCAAAGGCGAGCGACGTGTCGCTGATGCGGAGTGTCATCCGCGGTTGCTTCATTGTTTCATTCCCAGTTTCCAGCATTGTTGTCAGGTGTTGTGAGGTCTCCTATTTTCAGTCCGGCAAATTTGCCGTTGTCATTGGCTTCGCGCGTGAGGCGCTCTATCTCTTGTGGATCGAGCCCCTGGAGGTAGTCGTCGTAGGTGGCTCCACACTCCATGAGGCTGACGGCTGCTCCCGAGGCACCGGTGGCTACCGCCGTGCGTATCTCAAACTTACGGCCGCCGCTGTGGGGGATGACGGCGGCAGTGGGCGTGAGCAGCCGGGCGCCGACAAGCGAGTCGACAGATGGTGCGTAGGTGCCGTGGACGGTATGATAGGCTTCCTGGGCTGCGCGTATCTGGAGCAGGCAGCCTATCACGGCCTGCTCACGCTGGTGGCGTTGGGCGTCGAAACGCATCGGCGCACTGATACTGAGCCAGCATAGCACTACAAGCAGCGCCACACATCCGCCCAAAAGCAAGTTGCTGCCTCTCTTGATATTCATACGAATGCAAAGTTAGACAAAAAACTCCGATTAAGGGGTGTGTGGCGCCAATAAATGATATGTGCAAGGCACAAAACTTACATTTTTGCTGCCCAGAGACCATGCAGATTGCAGTATTCGCGGGCTCCGGTAACGTGGGCAGTGGTCTGGAAGAGGGCGACGGGACGGTCGGTCGGCGTGAGTTCGCGTCGCAATACGCCCTCATCGGTGAGCAGCTCTATCCACTGGATGTAGTGCTCGGGGGTCATGGGATGCTCGACGCTACCTACGGTGACGCGGTAACCACCGTCGACGCGCTCGATTACGGGCACGTGCTTCTCCTGGGCGGCATCGGTGGTGTTGGCTTCGAGCAGCTGCATGGGCTGTCCGCAGCACACGAGCGTGCCGGCGCCAGCATGCAATACTTCTACGATGTTGCCGCAGATGGGGCAACGGGCTACTTGTCTGATTGTCATCATATCTTATCCTTTCTTTAGAATGGTGAATAACAGTGCTAAGTTACGGCTATTTCGGATAGAATGGCACTTATGCCGCTTAACTTTAACGATTATTAAACCTTCAAGCGTCATCTCCACGCTTCCAAAGCAAGCCACGGCGGTCGCAAAGGTCATCAAAAACATCGCCAAGGGCATGAAAATTCGTCCTTAGGTGCCTATTTTTGCAAAAAACACGGTTTCTAAGGTGCCTATTTTTACAAAAAATGCCATTTCTATGATGCCTATTTTTGTAAAAAAATATGGTTTTAAGGTGCCTATTTCTGCAAAAGTTCGTATCTTTGCATAAGATAGGCGGCACCTCAGCCATTAAGCAAGCTTATGGCGTTCGGCTTGCACTATCTTTGCATAAGATAGGCGCAGAGATAACTATTTGTACCATACTGACTGTCAAGGTCTGCGCGCAAACAGTCATCACGAAAACAAAAAAGACGAGAAGATGAAATACTTGGAAAGAGCCATCGACGGAGAACTGAAGAAATGGGGCGAAAGCGAAGATCACAAGCCGCTACTGCTGCGCGGCGCGCGCCAAGTGGGCAAGACTTCTGCCGTGCGCCATCTGGGCGAGCGGTTCAAGCATTATGTGGAGATAGATCTGAACGATAGGCAGGATTTGCATACCCTCTTTGAAAAGGGATATAGTCCGCAGCAAATCTGCCAGCAACTGTCTGTGATACTGGACACTCCCATCGAAGAGGGCAACACGCTGCTGTTTTTCGATGAAATACAAGCGTGTCCTGCCGCTATCAACAGGCTGAGATACTTCTATGAGAAGATGCCTCTGCTCCATGTCATCGCCGCCGGTTCGCTGTTAGAGTTTGCGCTGAGAGACCTGCCGTCATTCGGAGTAGGACGAATACGCTCGCTGTTTATGTATTCGTTCAGTTTCCAGGAGTTCTTATGGGCGCTCGACAAACGCACGCTCGCCGACATGGTGGTCCAGGCTACGCCGGAAGACCCATTACCCGAGCTCATCCATGCCAAGGCGCTGGAATACCTTAGGGTATTTCTCGTCATCGGTGGCATGCCCGAGTGTGTGGCCCGTTATGTGGAGACTGGAAGCATGCTGAAATGTCAGCAGATATTGAGCGAACTGATGATTTCGTATCAGGATGATTTCAAGAAATATCACGAGAAGATTCCCGTCAACGTGCTGAGAGACGTACTGCGGTCGGTAGCCCTGCAGGGACAAGGCAAATTTGTATATACACAAGTGGGCAGCGACTATCGCACCCCCGTAGTGAAGGAAGCGTTGGACATGCTCTGCATGGCGGGACTCATCTATACAGTGGTACACACCGACAGCAACGGTGTGCCGCTGTATGCTGAAGCTAAAGAAAAATACAAAAGATATATCTTTATGGATACGGGGTTGCTGCAACGGACTCTCGAACTCGACTTGACGGACATACTCGTCTCAGACGACATCAAACTCGTAAACCGAGGGGCTCTGGCAGAGGTATTTGTAGGCGACGAACTGGTGAAGAGCCGCCCGCCATACCTGAATGACAATCTCTATTGCTGGCACAGGGAGAAAAAGAACTCCAATGCAGAGGTGGACTACGTAGTCTCACGCAAAGGAAGAATATATCCGATAGAAGTAAAGGCCGGAGTACGTGGCACGATGCAGAGCATGCGCATCTTCATGGATGCCAAGCAACTGGACAAAGGCATCCGTACATCTCTGGAGAACTTCGGCGAATTTGACGATATTCTCATCTATCCGCTTTACGCTATAGGCAACATCTGCCGGTGATTACCACGGCAACGGGGTCTACATCAGTGGCGAGAACATACGCACTACGCCGTCGGCGAGGCGCTGATGGATGGTGTGGTGCTGGAAAAGGTAGTTCTCGTCCAGGGGACTGCAATGGGCGAGGTCGCCAAGGAACAGATGCTTCATGCGGAGCGCCATCTCGGTGTCGTAGATGAAAAGATTGGACTCGCAATTGTTCTCAAAACTACGGAAATCGATATTGGTGGAGCCACAGGAGCAGACCATATCGTCGATGATGAGCAACTTGGAATGGTTGATGCCAGGCTGGTAGAGGTAGAACTTGACTCCGGCATCGTGGGCACGGTCTATATAGGAGCGGGCGGCGTGCTCGACAAACCAGCGGTCGGCATGCTCGGGCAGCATCACGCAGACATCGACGCCGGCGAGGGCCTTGGTGGTGAGCGCCATAAGCACGGGCTGGGGCGGGATGAAATAGGGCGTCTCAATGTAGACATACTTGCGCGCCTCGTAGATGAGGCTGACATAGCCCTGCATCAGTCCGTTCCAGGGAAGAAGCGGACTGCTCAGCACGACCTGTGCCAGACAGTCGTTGGGCTCGACAGTGGGGGCTGGATAGTACTTGTCGTCGCGCAGGATGGAATGGTCTACGAGATACCAGTCATCGATAAAGGAGCGCTGGAGTGAAGAAACGACGGCACCACAAACGCGGAGGTGGGTATCGCACCAGTCGCGGCCACGACCGCCCTTGGCATAGCGCAGCGCAAGGTTCATGCCGCCGATATAGCCCACCTTGCCGTCGACGACGCATATCTTGCGGTGGTTGCGGTAGTTGACCTTGCCGGTAAAGGCAGGGAAACGCACGGGCATGAAAGACACGACATCGACACCGGCGGCACGCAAACGCTCGAAGAAGCGGTTGCTGGTCTCCCAACTGCCCACATCGTCGTAGATAACGCGCACTTCGACACCCTCGCGGGCCTTGTCGATGAGGGCATCGGCAACAAGACGGCCCAAGGCATCGTCGGTGAAGATATAGGTAATGAGATGGATATGGCTCTGGGCCTGACCGATGTCGTGAAGGAGGTTGAGAAAGAAATCGGAGCCCTCGGAGAGTATCTCAATGCGATTGTTCTTGAAGGGAAACGCCAGGGTAAGGCGGGCGAAGAAGTTGATGACGCGCTCATGGCGGGCTGGGATGACCAGGTCGTCCTGGGCGGTAAATCCCTCATAGATGCGCTCGGCGATGAGCATATGGGTGCGGTCGCTGAGGAGTCGCTTCTTGTGGAGATTCTTGCCGAAAAAGAAGAAAAGCACCAATCCCAGAATGGGCACGAAGATGATGGTCATCACCCAGAACATTGCCTTGAAGGGCTGCAGCTCTTCGAGCAACACCTTGACCAGCGCCATTATCACCAGAACAATGTCGATGGCAAGCAACGTCCACAGGATAATCGATGTCATAGTTTCTCTTTTTCTTTCTGTATCTCGGCGAGTCGCTCAATGGCAAAGTCGCTGTTGGGATTGCCGTCGAGCATGGTGTGCAACAACTGCTCGGCCTCGTCGACGCGGTGGGCGTTGAGCAGGAACTCAACCTTGCGGCGCTGGAGGAAGTAATAGAAGTTGAGACAGTTGCTGTTGAGGCTGCCCATGTCCATCGAGCGCTTCAGATTGGCAAACGAGGAGTCGATGAAGCGCAAGGCATCACAGTTGCCCATGCTCACCATACAGTTGACATACTGCATGGTGTATATCAGGTTGTTGATGGAAAGGGTCTGGAAGAGATAGAAATGGGCTATCTCGAAACGGCGCAGATGATAATAGCAACTGCCAAGGAGATAGCACACCTCATAATAGCTGCGACGCTCGTCGGCGCCCATCTGGTCGTAGCGGGCGGCGTAGCGCTCATAGGCTGCACCGAGCGGGGAGAGGGCATCAAAGAAGCGGCGTTCGAGATAACGCTGGCGACCCAGGTAGATATACTGTGCCAGGTCGGGCTGCTCGCAATGGGCAAGCACCCGCTGGGTAGCGGTGAGCTGGCTCTCGCCGCCAGACTTGAACTTCTCGCGGGCTTCGTGCCACTGGTAGTTGATGGCGTCGGTCTGCTGCTTCGTGGGTACAAGCTCATAGCCAGCCACAAACGTATGACAGTCGCCTGGTTTGGGTAGCAGGACGGGGCTTACTACCGGTGGGACGAACACTGGCATCAGCGTGAGGGTCACGCGGTAATAGAGCACCGATGGGGTAGTCATCTCGGAATCCAGATGGATGCCAAGATTGTGACTGACGCCATCGCCGCTGTCGTCATGATAGGTAAGTTCGACGCCAACCCAACTGTGGACAAACTTGCCATCGGCAATAAGCAACGCAGAGAGGGGGAAATTGGCAATATCGTCGTCCTCGCCCATGTGGATGTGGGTTTCGTCATTGGTCCAGGCGGAAAGCGAGTCGATATGGCTGTCGGTGATGCCAAACATGGTGGCAAGGAGCGCACGGGGGGTGATGACGGGATGGGCGGCAGCCTCGTGGTGACTGAAGACGGCAGGCTGGCGGTCTATCTCGAGTTCGTGGAGCAGTTCCAACTCTCCACCCCACTCGACTGTGGCAACTTCATAATCGGCGCAATCGACACTGCGAGCCTTCTGGGTCTCGCTCTCGATTTCAGCCACGACCAACCGCCTCATCTCAAACATCTGCGCCATGACCTTCGTCAGCAATTCATGGGCGTTGACCTCATTGAGAAGAAGACTACAGATGATGTGGATAGCGGCACCGTGGTGTTCCTGATTGACGGAATAGACCACCTTGAACGGGTTCTTGGTGGAGGAATACTTGTTGCATACCGCGCGGACGACGTTGATGTCTTCCAACGACACGAGATGGATGTAATATAATGAGAGTTGGGTGAAGGGGTCATTGTCGGTAAGTTCGATACTGAAGTGGGCACCCTGGTAGTCGAAATGACAGACATTGGACTCGCCCTCCTTGGTCCAGGCGTAGGTGCAAATCATCTTGCGCAGGGTGTCGCTGACCACCTCGAGATTGGTCTGGGCATTGATGTTCTCGAGCTTGAACATCTCCAACTTGGAACCAATGTATTTCTGATAATAGTATCTCACTACGGCACCAACGATAGAAGCCAAGAGAATAAAGACAAGAAAACCGTAACTCATAGGCGTTTATCTGATGACGTTATTGCCTAATTTCTGTGCATAGGCATTGCGCACTTTCTGTATGTCAGCATACTCCTTGAGCAGGCTGGTCATACGGGCTGGGTCGCTGACCGCCGCATTGATTTCGTCGCCAAGCTGCTTCAGGCGACGCTCGGTATAGTCCATGCGGAAGTCGAGCAGCAGATGGACGGTATCGACGCGGAGCCGCTCTTCGGCCTCGAGCTGCAGAGCCTTGACCTCGTCAGCGGTGAGCTTTTTCTTGGGCTCTTCGTTCTTGATGAGCTGCAGCTGGTCGACACTCAGCTCGGCAGCCACCTTGCAGATGTCAATATCGGAGTGGTGGACAAAGTATTGGAGAGAGTCGAAGCCCTCGTCGGCGCTATGCCGGAAGGCGTCGTCGAGGATTCGGGCGTAGAGGGGATTGGACAGCGCGAGATGGTCGGCCTGCAAATCATAGTAGATGTACTGCGCCACGGTGAGGTCGATGGTGGTATCGTCGGCGGCAGGGATATTGCGGAAAGCCACCTTGCTGCCATCGCGCACAATCATCTGGGCAAGCATACGCTCTACCTTCTCCTGCGGAGAGACCGACGACGCGGGGGCAGCCATCACATTGGTGGGGGTGACCACCTGAGGCGCTTCCTGCTCACGGCGAGCTTCAGAGTTTTTGCTCTCCTTCTGCTCGCGGATGAAGCGGTTCATGGTGTTGATAAGGGTAGCCTCGGCCACACCGGTGCGCGCCACGCAGCTCTGCACGTAGGTGTCGCGGAGTATGGGGTTGGTCACGAGCGAGATGCTCTTCACGATAGAGTTGATGGCTTCGGTGCGCTTGATGGGGTCGGTGACATCCTTGAGCAGCAGGTTGGTCTTGAACTGGATGAAGTCTGTCTCGTGCTGCTCGATATACTGCTTGAGCTCTTCAGCCGTATGCTTGCGGGCGAAGCTGTCGGGGTCTTCGCCGTCGGGCAGCAGCAGCACCTTGAGGTTCATACCCTCGGAGAGCAGCATGTCGGTGCCCTTGAGGGCGGCATGGAGTCCGGCTTCGTCGTCATCATAGATGAGAGTGATATTGGAGGTGAGTCGGTGCAGCATGTGTATCTGGGCAAAGCTGAGGGCGGTGCCCGAACCGGCGACCACGTTCTCGATGCCGGCCTGGTACATGGAGATGACGTCGGCCTGACCCTCGACGAGATAGACGCGGTCGAGCTTGGCGATGGCCTTCTTGGCCTGGTAGATGCCGTAGAGCAGACTGGCTTTGTGGTAAACCTCGGAGTCGGGCGAGTTGACATACTTCTTCTCAACGCCCTTGGTACGCTGGTCAAGCACACGGGCGGTAAAGCCGACAACCTTGCCGCTGAGTCCAATCCACGGGAAAACGACTCTGCCGGCGTATCGGTCGATGAGGTCGCCACGGTCGGTCTTGTAGCAGATGCCGGTCTTGAGGAGGAACTCTGCCTGATAGCCTTCGCTCTTGGCACGACGGGCGAGCGCAAAGCGGTCTTGCAGGTCGTAGCCCAGACGGAACTTGGCGATGATATCGTCGCGGAAACCACGGCTGCGGAAGTAAGCCAGACCATAGGCAGTGCCCTCGCCATCAGTCTGGAGCTGGCTCTCGAAGTATTTGGCGACCCACTCGTTGACGATGAACATCGACTCACGCTCACTCTGCTGCTTGCGTTCCTCGTCGGTCATCTCGCGTTCCTGTATCTCGATGTGATACTTGGCTGCAAGCCAGCGCAGAGCTTCGGGATAGGTCATCTGCTCATGCTCCATGATAAAGGTCACGGAGTTGCCGCCCTTGCCGCAGCCGAAGCAGTGGCAAGTGCCACGGGCAGGAGAAACGAAGAAGGAGGGAGTGCGCTCATTGTGGAAGGGACAGAGACCCTTGTAGTTGGCCCCACTCTTGTGGAGGGTAACAAATTCGGAAACTACATCAACGATATTGCACGCATCTTTAATCTTCTCTACGGTCTGTCTGTCTATCAGTGAGCTGCTCATGGGTCATACTTGTCTATCTGATGCAAATATACTCTTTTTTTGCGACATCGGACAACTTTCCATCAATAATGTGAGAAAAAAGTGCAACGTCGACCGCCGTCCCAGCCATGACCGCAGGCTGGCAGGGGCATATATATAATAAGGTATAGGGGATATGATAATTATGCTGGCTGCGAACAGGCTGTATTGGCTTATGGCTATGGCTCTTATAACCCAAACAAAGGCAACCACAAAGGGCTGATACCTCGCGAGGAGTATCAGCCATTTGCTGTTTAGAGTGAAGAGATTTATCCTGACAGTAATGCCATTAGTATTCGAGTGAGTAAGTAACGCCACGCCTCATCATATCCTTTGCGGTAGGTTTCAGACGCACGAGGAAGTTGCCATAAGAAGGCTTGTTGCGTGTCCATCCAGCCTCGGCAAGAGCAATCGCGCGCGGATAAGCCTGATAGTAGATACGTTCGGGCGAAGTGATGCACTCACTCCACAGCGTTCCGGCAACACCAAAGAGGTTGTTGTCCTCGAAGCTCTGGTCTCTGCCCCACGACGGGTCAATAGAGTAAGTAGCCTCGAGCGATGTAACGGGCATACCCCAGTTTACCTCTGGCATATCGCCCTTGGCCATGGGATAGTCGAAGTAACAGTGTTCGCCCGGACAAAGCATTATGCGCGCGTTGTTATTGACAGCGGCTTCAAGGGCCTTGTCGGTGAGTCCGTCTCGCCAGGCAAAGGTGACACATCCAGGCTGAATCTTCTTGAAGTCGGTCTCGTACCAGAACATGGGAGTCTTGTTGTAGGTATCGCGCAGAAGCCCGATGATACGGTCAAACAGGTAGCCCTGCAGTTTCCAGTTTTCCGAACGGTCGGTGGTGGTAATGCCGAGCTGTCTCTTCAGAGCCTGACACTTGGGGCAGTCGGTCCAGCAGTCGAGGGCGGGGTTGCCAGCCTCGTCGCCGCCGAGATGGATATACTTGGAGGGGAAGATGTTGGCTATTTCCTGGAATACATTGCCCAGGAGCTCATAGGTGAAGGCATTGCCGGGGCACAGCAGCTCGTTGGACACACCGCAAGTGGTGCGGACAGGCACCTGGCGCTGATGGCAAGTCAGCTGGGGGAACACGCTGATGGCAGCCACCTCATGGCCAGGCATCTCGATTTCGGGTATAATCTCCACATGATACTTGGCAGCATACTCCACCAAGTCGCGCATCTGCTCCTGGGTGTAATAGCCCTTGTAGGGCATCAGCAAGTCGTCCTGTCCCCAGCGCATGGAAGCCTGCTCGGTGAGCTGGGGATATTTTTTAATCTCGATGCGCCAAGCCTGGTCGTCGACCAAATGCAGGTGGAGGGCATTGAGCTTATAGCGGGCCATCTCGGGGACAAACGCCTTTAGCTCGTCTATAGGTATGAACGTACGGGCTGGGTCTACCATCAACTCGCGTACGTGAGTACGGGGCGTATCTTTGATGGTAAGTTGCGGGATGGCGTCAACACATTCCTTGTTGCCCGAGCCGCGCAGAACCTGGTCGAGAGTCATCAGTCCCCAGAACACACCGCGGGGAGTCTTACCCTTGATGCACACGCCCTTAGAGTCGACGACCATGGTGTAAGCCTCGTCATCGGCAAGTGTAGGGTCGATACCGAGCACGAGCCGTACACCGCGCTGACGGCTGTTCACTATATTGCCAATACGGTTGCTGAGCATCTCGCGAGCCCGCTCTTTCTCATTGTCCAGAGCATTTGCATTGTCATCAGCAGCTGTCACCACGATGTGCCATGCTGTATGCACATTGAAGGTCTTCGCCCCCTTCTTGACACTCAGCTCCTGCGGCATGGGGATGAGACACTGCCGAGGGTCACTTACCTCGCTGGCAAGCCTCGGCTCGGCATAGAAACGGCTCCAGCCTGCCGCCTTCATATAAGCCTTCTCGCTGCCCTTGGGCACCACAAGACTCACGCTGCCCGGCGCGATGCCGTAGAAAGAAGACACCGAAGCCTTGGGCGGTGTCATTGAGTTTACCCTCACCGTCGTCAGTCCCGACAGACGCGCGAAAGCATACTCTCCTATCACTGGCGCACCCTCGATGGTCAGTACTGTCATGCTCTTGCATCCCGAGAAGGCGGCATCGCCAATGGTATCTACCGAAGCGGGAATGGTGACAGCCTGCAGTTTGTCGCAGGCGAAGAAAGCCTGTGTTCCGATGTTCTTCAACGCCTTGGGCAGGACGATATTCTCAAGTTGGTGGCGCGAGTGGAAAGCGTTCTTGGGAATCTCGGTGCTTTGGGCATCGCCAAGGTCGATTGTACGCACTTGGAAACACAGGTCGCGCATCTGGCGATAGTCGCCCTTTGGCTCGGTCGACAGTCTGCCGGTGAGTTTCAGGCTTATAGCCATCGACTTCTGTTCCGGCTTCAAGTCGCTCATCGTCTTGACCGTCTGCGCCGATAGTGCCGCCGACGCCATTGCTGCGGCTGACATCAATAAGATTCGTTTCATTTGTTATTGGGTCTGATTAGTAGCATCCGTTGATTAACCTACTGCAATATTAATAAAAGATATTGACATATGCAAAGGTCTCGGGAGGGTTTCTCTGCTGCTATATATATAATAAGGTGTATAGAAAGAGCGAGGGCGCCACTCCCATGACAGGAGTGACGCCCTCTATACTTAATATGTATAACCCGATTACTCTGCTGTTTCGGTCTCGACAGCGCGGAAGGCTGCGAGGTCCTCTGCTTTGAAGTTCTGGATGTAGGCAGCCTTGCCCTGCACGTTCTCTTCGGCCATGCGCACATATACGTGGGCACTCTTCTTGAAGAGTTCGGGAGCGCGGCTGGCGTCCTCGATGATTAGCAGTGACATGATGATTTCTGCGGTCATGTCGTAGAGACGACGACCGAGGAAATCATGAACCTCCTGGTTCTGGGCGTCCTTGACAGCATTGATGGCAGCCTCATACTGCTCTACCATCTTGGCCACACGAGCCTGCAGAGGCTTCATGCAGTCGCATACCTCAGCCTCGAGCATCTCCTTCATGATGGCGAGGTAGGTGCCGTTGGTGATATAGCGGATAGCAGCCACAACCTGCAGCTGGGTGGTACCCTCGTAGATAGAGAAGATACGGGCGTCGCGGAACAAGCGCTGACACTTGTACTCCATGATGAAGCCCGAACCACCGTGGATGCTGATGGCATCGTAGGCGTTCTGGTTGGCATACTCGGAGTTCATACCCTTGGCAACGGGAGTGAACGCGTCGGCCAGACGGGTATACTTCTTCATCTCTGCACGCTCCTCGGCGGTGAGCTTGCGCTCACGGGCGATGTCTTCGAGCGACTTGTAGATGTCTACATAGCGTGCTGTCTGATACAGCAGCGAACGACCGGCGTCGAGCTTGGCCTTCATGCGTGACAGCATGTCATATACGGCGGGGAAGTTGACAATCTTCTGACCGAACTGGGCACGCTCCTTGGCGTAGGCGAGACCCTCGTTGTAAGCCTCCTGCTCTACACCTACCGACTGGGCGGCGATACCGAGACGGGCACCGTTCATCAGCGCCATCACATACTTGATAAGACCCATACGGGTGCTGCCGCAGAGCTCAGCCTTGGCATTCTTGTACACGAGCTCACAGGTAGGTGAACCGTGGATACCCAGCTTGTGCTCGATATGACGTACGGTGACACCACCGTCGCGCTTGTCGTAGATGAACATAGACAGACCACGGCCGTCCTTGGTTCCCTCTTCCGAGCGGGCCAGCACGAGGTGGATATCAGAGTCACCATTGGTGATGAAACGCTTCACACCGTTCAGGCGCCATGTGCCGTCCTCGTCCTGAGTGGCCTTGAGCATCACGCGCTGGAGGTCTGAACCGGCATCGGGCTCGGTGAGGTCCATAGACATGGTCTCGCCGGCAGCGATACGGGGAATATACTTCTGGCGCTGCTCCTCTGAACCGAACTCATAGAGAGTGTCGATACAGCTCTGGAGGCTCCATACGTTCTGGAAGCCGGCATCGGCAGCAGAGATAACCTCTGACAACATAGAGAACACCACGTTGGGGATGTTCAGACCGTTGTAGCGACGAGGCATAGAGATGCCCCAGAGTCCGGCCTTACGTGTAGCGTCGAGGTTCTCGAAGGTCTTGCTGGCATACACCATGCGACCGTCAACGAGGTGTGGACCCTCAAGGTCTACATCCTCAGAGTTAGGCTCGATAATGTTAGCAGCCACATCACCGGTGATATCCAGGATGCGCTTGTAGTTCTCGATGGCGTCCTCGTAGTTGACGGGGGCGTCAGCAAACTGGTCTTTGTCTGCATAGTCGCGCTCCTTGAGCTCAACGATGCGCTTCATCAGAGGATGGTTCAGGTGGAACGCGATCTCTGGATGGTCTGTATAATAATTAGCCATAATCTTATATTAGCCCCACCCCGACCCTCCCCAAGGGGAGGGAGTAGAAAATGAAGGCTGTTTATTTGTTTTTTATTCTATTGTCTATCTCTCTTAGCACATTCTCGATTTCCTGGAGTACCTGATTATTGGAAAAGCGTATTACCTCATAACCTCTCTGCTCGAGCCATTCGCTCCGCAAGCTGTCATCGGCCGCCAGGCGCGGCTCTGCATGGTAAGCGCCATCTATTTCAATTACAAGTTTCTTCTCAACACAGGCAAAATCGACAATGTAATCGCCTATGATATGCTGCCGGCGAAAATGGTAACCACAGCTGCTGGTTCTTCTCAGATAGTTCCACAGCAAGGATTCACACGGAGTCAAGTGGCGGCGGTTCTCCTTGGCAAAGGCCTTCAATATGGGATAAAGGCAGGGAGAAGCATCCTGAAATCCATAAACTGTATCACCTTTTTTCATCAACAACACCCATCCCCCCTTTGATACCCTCCCCTTGGGGAGGGACAGGGAGGGGCTTTACTTAGAATTTTGTTTGTAATACTTGATGAGTTTGGGCACTACCTCTTCCACGTTACCCACGATGACATAGTCGGCAATCTTGTTGATGGGAGCCTCGGGGTCGTTGTTGATAGAGATGATGATGCCTGAGTCCTGCATACCGGCAATATGCTGAATCTGACCGGAAATACCACAGGCGATATATACCTTGGGATGAACGGTGACACCGGTCTGACCAATCTGGCGGTCGTGGTCTACCCATCCGGCATCGACAGCGGCACGGCTGGCACCAACCTCACCATGCAGCTCCTTGGCCAGTTGGAAGAGCTGGTCGAAGGCTTCCTTGCTACCTACACCGTAACCACCGGCTACCACGATGGGGGCACCCTTGAGGTTGTGCTTGGCAGCCTCGACATGACGGTCGAGAACCTTGACTACGTAGGCCTCGTCAGAGACATACTTGCTCACCTCAGGATAGACAACCTCACCCTTGGCGTTGCCCTCGTAGAGAGCTTTCTGCATCACGCCAGAGCGTACGGTGGCCATCTGAGGACGGTGATCGGGATTGACGATGGTGGCCACGATGTTACCACCAAAGGCAGGACGAATCTGATACAACAGATTGTCGTAGTGCTTGCCGCTCTTCTTGTCGTCATAGTCACCAATCTCGAGCTGGGTACAGTCGGCTGTAAGACCCGATGTGAGTGATGAGCTCACGCGGGGACCCAGGTCGCGGCCAATCACGGTTGCACCCATCAGAGCTATCTGTGGCTGCTCCTCCTTGAAGAGGTTGACCATGATATCGGTATGGGGAGCCGAGGTGTAGGGGAAGAGACCTTCACCGTCGAACACGAACAACTTGTCAACGCCGTAGGGAAGAATCTGGTCTTCCACCTGGCCCTTGACGCCTGTACCGGCAACGACAGCGTGGAGCTCCACACCCAGTTCGTTGGCCAGCTTGCGGCCTTTAGTAAGCAATTCCTGAGAAACCTCGGCAACCTGTGTGCCTTCGACTTCGCAATATACAAATACGTTGTTCATATCCTTAACCTATAATCTTTTCGTCCAACAATTCCTTTACCAGACCCTCGACGTCGGCGTCGCTCGCTGTAAGGGTCTTGCTTTCCTTGGCCTGGAACACGATGTTCTTTACAGCCTTTACCTTGGTGGGTGAGCCAGCCAGACCACACTGTCCGGGGTCGCCATCGACGTCGGCTACCGACCACTGATTGAGGGTCAGATAGGGGCGCTCGTCATAGAGAGCAGACCAGGGCTCGTCGCCCTTGCGCTCCATAGGACAGGTAGCATACTTGTACTTCATCACCAGCTTGGCATTGCAGGGGCGGCAGGGAGCAGCGCTTCCGTTTACCGTTACCACTACAGGCAGAGGAGCCTCGACTGTCTCCACGCCACCGTCGATGTGACGACGGATGGTGGCCTTGCCGTCTTCTACCTTGATGATTTCCTCTGCATAGGTCACCTGGTTGAGACCCAGCTTCTGGGCTACCTGAGGACCTACCTGGGCGGTATCACCGTCGATGGCCTGACGACCTCCGATAACGATATCTACATTGCCTATCTTCTTGATGGCTGTAGCCAGTGCATAAGAGGTAGCCAGGGTATCGGCGCCGGCAAACAGACGGTCGGTAAGCAGCCATCCGGTATCGGTGCCACGATAGAGGCCCTGACGGATTATCTCGCCGGCACGGGGAGGACCCATGGTGAGCACACCTACGGTGCTGCCGGGATTCTGCTCTTTCAGACGCAGAGCCTGCTCAAGGGCGTTCAAGTCTTCGGGGTTGAAGATAGCGGGCAACGCGGCACGGTTTACAGTGCCTTCTGCGGTCATCGCGTCTTTGCCCACATTTCTTGTGTCTGGTACCTGCTTTGCAAGTACAACAATGTTCAAACTCATAAAAAATATATTTAATTATATTGATTTTAATGCAAATACGGCGCAAAATTACAAATATTTTACAGCTTATGCAAATTAAAGAGAAAAAATTTGCACAGTCTTACGCGAACTGTGCACAAAGCGCAACTTTTGTGCAGTTTTTAGATAGCTTCTCGGCGATGAGAGTCCGAAGCTGCGCCATCAGCGCCACGCTATATATATAATAAGGTGTAATCACGGCGATTGTCACGACGACCTGGCAGCGGCGCGCGGAGGGAGCGGCGATGGGGTCGGTGCCCACACGACTATGGGTTGAGGGAGCGGCGATGCCCTCTGCCCGCACCGCGCCCACCTCCGCGCGATAGGCCACCCGCGCAAATACTGCCGAGGGCCACACCATCCTCGTGGCGAAACACGAAATAAGAATTGCGAAGCATGAAACGATGACTGCAAACCTGGATATACTCGTTTCGTGCCTTGATTTCAACTATAAGGTGGCTGCATCAATAATTACATGCCTCTGAGGAAACCTTACATCAAGCGGCGCCCTACTCTCCCCGCCCTCCACCACCGCGGTCTGGAGCACGGCAACAGCCACGATGGATGCCCAGAAGCAGGAGAAAACCGCCTAAATGGCGGTGCTGACAAGGGGTTCGCCACTTTTTGTCAGCAAGCCAATAGAAATTATAGAAAAATAATTTGCCATATTAGAATAAATGACGAAATTTGCAATAGTTATTGTCGTGTGCATAATGAATGACACACAGCGGTATCAGACAGAGACAATGTCTTACTTGAACAGAATATTATAACAAGATGTGTATACCATCTATGCCTTGCGAGATTTTCCACCGCCCCGCAAGGCTGTCATCGGGTAACAGCGGCAAACGGCTATCCATCATGCTTGCCGCCATCGTCTGCACCATCGCGTGCATGGCACAGCCGGCCTCACCCGCACATCACTACGAATTCAGAAAGTGGTTTCGCACATTGGCACAAAACCGCGTGGAGTACAACCGCTACAATGACAGCATCTTCCAGATACGCGACCACGACCAATGGACGAGGTTTCTACAGGTGCGGGCAAGGAAGAACCATGAGATAAACCTGTCTAACAGGCTGATTATCGACAGCATCAACCACGCCGTGACCGTCGGCGAGGTGCTCAACGACCACAGCCTCTACAGCGAATTCATCAGAGCTTTCACCCTGGATTATCTGAGAGCCGGCAAGGCCGACCCCTTCAACACGCTTACCCTCTGCAACGCCATGCAACGCTACAGCGATCACCAACCCGACAGCCTGCGCATGGACAACTGGCTGCATCTGTGGCGGGGAGTGGCTTATTTCCACATCTTCAGTCTCGACAACGACACCACGACGCTCCGTACTTCATACAACCACTTCAGAGCGGTGCTCGGCAAGGAGAGCGAGAGATTTCCCGCCTACAAGCAGTGTCGCGTCACAGCCCTCTACAACCTGTCGAGCTTTGCTTGGTTCAACAGCAAGATAATGACCGTAAGACAGTTGCGCACGAACATGCGCACCATGCGCCTCATGCTCAATGACACGACCATCCACATCTCTCCGAGTATGATGGCGAGACTGAAGAACAAGGCAGAAAGGATGGACGAGCTGCTGATACGCAACGTGTATCTCTACGACAGCACCATGATGAAGAGACAGGAGGCCACATGGCTTATGACCAAACTGGTAAAGAGCTACAAGAAAAAGAAAAACATGGACGACGAGCAGTATATGAACATGCTGCTCATGCAGGTAAGGCTCCAACAAATCACCGCAAAGGAAGCTCTCGACGCCTACAAGAGCCGGTATGCCCGCAACTGGAACCTGATAAAGGGCGTAAGGCTCAACGACGAGGAGTTCGTAGACTTCATCCAGCAGTATTACTCGATACTCTACCTCAACGACATTGCCGATATCCCCTACAGAGAGAAGCGCCGTAGGGTCAAACTGCTGTGCGGACATATTGTAACGGCGTTCAGAAACCGCCACGATGACCAGCACTCCACCCAGTTTGTAAAGATGCTCAAGACACTGGTCGTCTACGAGCGCATCACGCGATACCTGAAGCCCGAAGAGAGGGTCGACTTCCTCGAAGAGCTCATCGTGACGACCGACTTGCCCACCTATGCCCACTCGGTGCACGTGGCGGAGATAGCCACGACCATCATCAGCGCCATGGTGAAGGAAGAACCGCAGCTGCTGGTAGGCTATCTGGGCTGTCAGAACGCGCGCAACGTGACCAGGCACAAGAAGCTGTTCGTGGAATACATGCGCAGGGCGGCAGAGTTTCACGACCTGGGCAAGATTATCATGGTTCCCGTGGTCAACAACGACTTCAGACCACTCACCGATATGGAGCGCAAAATTATACAGGGTCATCCGCGTCGCGGACTGCGGTTTCTGGAGCTCGACCCACGACTGGCGCCATTCCACGATGCCATTCAGGGCCACCACAAGTGGTACAACGGCAAAGGAGGTTACCCTGCAGACTTCGACAACACCCGCTCGCCTTACCGCCTGCTCATCGACATACTCACCTTGAGCGACTGCCTGCAGGCAGCCACAGAGCGCATAGGCCGCAACTACAAGAACCCGAAGACATTCAACACCGTAATCAACGAGTTCCGCCACGATGCCGGCACCCGATACAACCCCCAGGTGGTAGAGTTTATAGACCGTCATCCGGAGTTGGCTCACCGGCTCAACTGGCTGCTCACCGACGGCTGGATGGACATCTACTATAGGATATACAGCAAGTATATCGACCGCCCCGTGAGCAAGTAGCGCGCCATCGGTCCGCGCCCTCGCCACGGGGATGGCCGACGGGAGAGCGGGGATGGTGATTTGTCACATAATTTTAACGGAAAAGAGACAAGGAAGAACCCGAAAATTCATACTTTTGCACTATATATAACAGGTGGCATACTCCTATCGTGCGCCACCATCAAAAAGACAACTGATATGGAAGAAAACAAAGCTCGAATTATGGTCGTCGACGACGAGCAGGACCTCTGTGAGATTCTGAAGTTCAATCTTGAGACCGAGGGGTACCAAGTAGCCACCGCATACTCGGCAGAAGAGGCGCTGGAGAAGAATCTGGCGCGCTTCGACCTGCTGATTCTCGATGTGATGATGGGCGGCATGGATGGGTTTGCAATGGCAGAGAGGCTGAAGTCCAACCCCGAGACAGCTCACGTACCCATCATCTTCCTCACCGCCAAGACCGATGAAAACGACAAGGTCAACGGACTCAATCTGGGTGCCGACGACTATATCGCCAAGCCATTCTCCATACGCGAAGTGATGGCACGCGTAAGGGCGGTGCTCCGCCGCTCGGGCGAAAAGAGCGTCGGACAGCAGATACTGAAGTTCCGCGGGCTCGAAGTCAACCTCGACAAAAAGACCGTGAGCATCGACGGCGAAGACATCCCCTTCAGCAAGACCGAGTTTGAACTCCTGGCGCTGCTGTTGCGTGAGCGTGGCCATGTCTTCTCCCGCCAGGAACTCATCAACCGCATCTGGCCCAAAGACGTGCTGGTGCTCGACCGCACAGTCGATGTCAACATCACCCGCATGCGCAAGAAGATTAAGGACTATGCCCACCACATCGTGACAAGGCTGGGTTACGGCTATTTCTTTGAAGAGTAACACTATGAGAAGACCCACGGTAGGACAGAAGTTGTTTGTAGGCGTCATCGCCGTGTTTCTGGTCTTCGCCAGCACGTTCATCGTGTATCAGCAGGCGAGGGAGAAACAGTTCAAGATAGACGCGCTCAACATCAGGCTGCAGGACTTCAACGACCGCATGGCCGACGAAATCCACGACGGTGTCATCGCCACCGAGCGGGAGTACGGCGACTATGTGCGCCGGCACCATGCACCGGGACTGAGAGTGACCCTCATCCGTCCGTCGGGCGTGGTAATCTATGACAACTGGTCCAAGCGTAAAGCCCACATTGGCAACCACGCCTCGCGCCCTGAAGTCAAGCAGGCGCTCGAGCATGGCACGGGGTCTACCGTCGAGCGCAGCAGCAACACGATGAAGGGTTACTTCTTCTACTCGGCGTCCTACTACCCCGACGACAGCCTCATCGTGCGCAGCGCTTTGCCCTACAACCACGACCTGGCCAAATCGCTCCAGGCAGACCAGCATTACCTGTGGTTTGCATTGGCTGCAATCTTCATATTGGTCATCATACTCTACCACTTCGCACACAGACTGGGCAAGAACATATCCACGTTGCGCGCCTTTGCCATCAGGGCGGGTCACAACGAGTCGCTGGAGACCGAGGAGCTCATCAACTTCCCCAACGACGAACTGGGAGAGATAGCCGAGAAAATCATCAAGATATACAAACAGCTGCAGAGCACGCGCCGGGAGCAGGATGTGCTCAAGCGGCAGCTCACCCAGAACATAGCCCACGAACTCAAGACTCCTGTGGCAAGCATCCAGGGTTATCTGGAGACCATCCTCGACAACCCCAATGTCGACGATGCCATGCGTCAGCAGTTTCTGGAGCGCTGTTATGCCCAGAGCCAACGCCTCACGTCACTGCTGCAAGACATATCGACGCTCAACAAGATGGACGACGGCGTCCAGATGATGGACTTTACCGATGTCGACGTGGCACAGCTCGTGGCAGGCATCGCCAAGACCACAGCCCTGCAACTGGAGCAGAAGGGCATGAAGGCAGTCGTAGACTTGCCCGAACGGCTCGTCATCCACGGCAACCAGAGTCTGCTCTACAGCATCTTCCGCAACCTCACCGACAACGCCATAGCCTATGCCGGCGAGGGCACCACCATCCAGCTGAGCGCCCACGACGAGGGCAGCCAGTGGCGGTTTGTCTTCAGCGACAACGGAGTGGGCATCGAGCCTCAGCATCTGTCACGCATATTCGAGCGCTTCTACCGAGTAGACAAGGGGCGCAGCCGGAAGATGGGCGGCACAGGGCTCGGGCTCGCCATCGTCAAGAACGCCGTAGGGCTGCACGGTGGCTCCATCACCGCCACGTGCCCCGCTGAAGGTGGAATGAGATTTGAATTTACCCTGAACAAGTAACAATACAAGAACAAACGACATGAAGACTATCACCGCAACACCCCTACAGTCGCGCGAGATAGCCCGACTCATCATGGTGGCCATGAACTACGAGTGCTGCCAGTACTTCGCCGGCGACAACCATACGCTCGACGAGTTTGAAGACATGATGACCGCTCTGGTAGAGCGCACCGACAGTCAGTACAGTCATCTCAACACGCTGGTAGCCCTCGACGGCGACGACATCGCCGGCATCTGCGTGAGCTATGATGGCGGACAGCTGCACCAATTGCGCCAGGCGTTCATCGGAGAGGCCCTCCACCGCTTTGGCCGTGACTTCTCTGCCATCGACGACGAAACCCAGGCTGGCGAACTCTATATCGACAGCATCTGTGTGAAGCCCGAGTACCGCGGCAAGGGCATCGCCTCGCAGCTCATCGAGGCTACGATAGACAAGGCACGCACCCTGGGACTGCCGGCAGTAGGTCTGCTCGTAGACAAGGGCAACCCCAAGGCCGAGAAGCTCTACTCCCGTATAGGTTTTGTGCATGTTGACGACTCTGCTTGGGGCGGACACGCCATGAAGCACATGCAATACAAGCTGTAAGGCCATCCTGGCTGGCTGGGAGATGACCCCGGCGACGCTGGAGCAAAGCTATACGACACAGAAGACTATCTATACGAGATGGGGGAAAACCACTGGCATTGTGCCTTTGGTTTTCCCCCATTTTCTGTTGATTGCTGTCCAGACTGTGATGGACGCTGGAACGGTCCTGACTATGGGCAGGACCTGTGCGGTCATTTCTGCGCTTTTTCCCAGTCCTCCCACTCTCGCATAGCCTGTTGCCAGTCGGTCTGCTCGCCACTTTCCACCGCCTGGCGCTGGCGTTCAGCCTCATCGCGGGCACGGTCGCGGGCACGCTTGGCCTTCATGTTGGCAATAGTGGCGTCGTCGAGTATCTGAATGGCACCACGGTCGAGCGCGGCCTGCAGTTCGTCTTCGCCGAAAGCACGACCAGGCTCGTTGAAGTCAGAGATGTTGAACTCGTAATTGACTCTGAGTTCATGTCTTACCTGCTTCTGCTGGGCGCGGTTACCTGCGTTCTTCAGTCTGAGCAGTTTGGCTATTTGAATGATTTCAGTCTGTGAGAATTTGTTTCTTCCCATGCTTCGTTCTACTTATTTCAGTTCCAGTTCTATCACCTTGTCTATCTCGGTGGGCACCTCGTTGAGCAACAGAGTGATGCCGTCGCCACTCTTTGCCATCTTGACAGGCCTACGGGTGACGAAGTCGACAGCGCTCTTTATCTTCTTGTTGCCAGTGGGCAGGAAGAGGCCCTTGTCCTTGAGGTCGAGGATGTGCACATAGAGCTTATTGCCCTTCTGGGTGGTCACGCCCCAGTTGTGGGGAGCCACGATGCCTGCACGACAACCATAGATGGTCTCGCCGTAGGTCTTCATCCACTCACCCATTTCGGCCAGACGACTCACGGCCACCTCCGGGAGATTGCCGTCGGGCTGAGGGCCGATGTTCATGAGCAGGTTGGCGTTCTTGCCAGCAGCGCGGACGAGATACTGCACCAGTGTCTTCTTGTTCTTATAGTTCTGGTCGGTAATCTTATAACCCCACATCCCGTTCATGGTCTCGCAGGTCTCGAGGGGCAGACGGCTGATGTCCTGGCCAGAGAGTCCGGCGGTGTTCTCACCAGGCAGGTCGCGCTCGAAGATTTGCATATCCTCGCCATCGAAAGGAGTGACGTGGTGGTTGTTGCCGACAAGACAGGCGGGCTGCAGACCGTGGATGAGGGCATACTGCTCGGGCAGCTGCCAGTCGAAATTGGGGTCTTCATTGTGGTCCCACCATCCGTCAAACCAGATGGCACCAATCTTGCCATAGTTGGTAAGCAGCTCGGTCAGCTGGTTGTTCATAAACTGGTAATAGCTCTTCCAGTCGCCCTTGGCGCTGGGTCGTCCGGTACCTCTTCCGGTGCGTCCCCAGGGGTAGTCCTCGCGATACCAGTCCAGATGCGAGTAGTAGAGATGGAGGGCGATGCCCTGGCGATGACACTCGTCGGCGAGTTCCTTGAGGATGTCGCGCTTGAAGGGAGTGCCGTCTACAATATTATATTTACTGTACTTGGTCTTGAACATAGAGAAACCCTCGTGATGACGAGTGGTGAAGCAGATGTACTTGGCACCCGACGCTTTGATAGCACTGACCCACTTGGCAGCGTCAAACTCAGCGGGGTAGAAACCTTTGGCGAGCTTCTCATACTCATGATAGTTCAGGTTCTTGTTGGTCATAGTCCACTCGCCAGTGGCAAGCATACTGTAGAGACCCCAGTGGAGGAAGACACCAAAGCCCATGTCGCGGAATTCCTTTCTGGCCTGCAGATTGTCTGCGGTGGGTTCATACTTGGCGCTTGCCGATGTGGCAGTAAGCAGCAGTGCTGTCAGCGCGATAGCTACTCTCTTGAAGTTAGGCATTTTCATGTAATTTTTAATTATAGTTTGTGTCATTTCTGTGACTTCTCCTGCGCGCCCCACCCCGTTGCGCGGCGACGGAGCCATGCTTGCGGGCGACCGACTGTTGCCGGCAGAGCCACGGGGCGGCTCATTCCGCCTCTCCTTACCGATGCTCTCCGAGCTACGGTCCCCTCTTCTGAGCGAGAGACATGGGGCAGGTTTGGGAATTCAAAAATACACTCTTTATCTGTAACCTGCAAGTTTTTAGGTTAAAATTCTTCCCATGGAGGAAAAAAATAGGGCAAACGCGATGTAGTTCAGAAAAAAACATATACATTTGCCAAGATTTATAATCAACATCATCTAACTTGTCATGAACACAGAACAATTATCGCCTGCCAAGAAGACCATCGTGGGTGTGCAGTTTCTCTTCGTAGCCTTTGGTGCTACGGTGCTGGTACCCCTTCTTATTGGCATCAATCCCGCCACGGCACTCTTCACCGCCGGTGTGGGCACCCTCATCTTCCATGTTGTCACCAAGGGGCGCGTGCCTATCTTCCTGGGCAGCTCGTTTGCCTTTATCGCCCCTATCATAGCCGCCACCCAGCAGTGGGGACTCCCCGGAACCATAGCCGGACTCACCAGCGTGTCGCTTGTCTACTTTGTGATGAGCGCTCTGGTCAAGTGGCAGGGCCGCAAACTGCTCGACAGGCTCTTTCCGCCGGTGGTGATAGGCCCCGTCATCATCCTCATCGGCCTCTCGCTCTCGGGCAGTGCCGTCAACATGGCCAAAGACCACTGGCTGCTCGCCTTCGTATCGCTTATCACCGCCATACTGGTGCTCACGCTCTGCCGCGGACTAATGAAGCTGGTGCCCATACTCTCGGGCGTGGCAGTGGGATATATCGTGGCGGTGTGCATGGGCGAGGTCGACTTCACGGGCGTGGCCAATGCCTCATGGATAGCCATGCCGGTGGCCTTTGACACCATCACCCACTTCAGCTGGAGCCCCTTCCTCTACATGATGCCCGTAGCCATAGCGCCGGTGATAGAGCATATCGGCGACGTCTATGTGGTGAGCGCCGTGGCAGACAAGGATTTCGTCAAAGACCCTGGTCTCCACCGCACCATGCTTGGCGACGGTCTCGCCTGTCTGTGTTCCGCGTTTCTTGGAGGACCTCCCGAGACCACCTATTCGGAAGTGACAGGAGCCATGTCTATCACCAAGGTGACCAGCCCGGCCGTGATACGCATCTCTGCCCTTACCGCCATCTGCTTCTCTGTCGTGGGCAAGCTCAGCGCGCTGCTCCAGTCTATCCCCCAGGCCGTGCTGGGCGGCATCATGCTGCTGCTCTTCGGCACCATAGCCAGCGTGGGCGTGCAGAACCTGATGCAGCACCGCGTGGACATGAACGACACGCGCAACGTGATAATCATCTCCGTGATGCTCACTATGGGTCTCGGCGGCGCCGTGCTCTCCGGAGGCTCGTTTGCCATCTCGGGCATAGGTCTGTCGGCGGTCATCGGCGTGGTGCTCAATCTGGTACTGCCCAAGACCAAGGCAGAGGAAAAGTAGACCATCCAGACACAGACCGTGACGGCCCACACCCCCTCATACACCCACCCCACCACCGCAGCGGCAAGGACTGCGGTGATGGCGGGCAGGTAGGCTAATCCTAACAATTAAAGTATATCTATCCATTAACGTTTAACTAAAAACAATGAGTACACTGACTATTGCAATCATCATCGTTTTTGTGTTCGGCTATCTGCTTATCGCGCTCGAGAGCCTGACACGTGTCAACAAGGCAGCCATAGCGCTGCTCATGTTTGTGGCGTGCTGGACGCTGTTCATGATAGACCCGGCAGCCTACATCAACGGATGCGGCCCCGACATCGCCAACCAGGTGAGCGCCGTCATCGAGCACCATCTGGGCAGCACCTCTACCACCCTGTTCTTCCTCATGGGAGCGATGACCATCGTCGAGGTGGTCGACCAGAACGGAGGCTTCAACTGGGTGCGCGGCGTGATGCAGACCCGCAGCAAGAGAGCGCTGCTATGGCGCATCAGCATCGCCACATTCTTCCTATCAGCCATACTGGACAACCTCACCACCAGCATCGTCATGGTGATGATACTGCGCAAGCTGGTCGAAGACCGCCCCACGCGCATCATCTACGCCTCGATGGTCATCATAGCCGCCAACTCGGGCGGCGCGTTCTCGCCCATAGGCGACGTGACCACCATCATGCTCTGGAACAAGGGCGTGGTGACAGCCCTCGGCGTAATCAGCGAACTGCTCATCCCCTCGCTCATCTCGATGATGGTGCCCGCCTTTATCCTGCAGTTTACCCTCAAGGGTACGCTGGCCGAGGCTGACGACAGCACCAAGACAGAGACCGCAGAGCTCGACTTCACCGAGTCGCAGCGCCGCATCGTGTTCTATGTGGGCGTAGGCGGACTCATCTTCGTGCCCATCTTCAAGGCTATCACCCATCTGCCTCCCTTTGTGGGCATCCTCCTCGTACTGGGCACCCTGTGGACCGTCACCGAGGTCTTCTACCGCCATCTGCGCCAGCAGAGCGACCGCACCTGCATGCAGAAGCGTGTGGCTACGCTGCTCTCGCGCATCGACCTCTCTACCATACTCTTCTTCCTGGGCATCCTCATGGCTGTGGCCTGTCTCGAGCAGACCGGCGTGCTGGTAGCCTTGGGCGGGACGCTCAACGACGTATTCCAGGGCAACCACTATCTCGTCACCGGAGTGATAGGCGTGCTGTCGAGCATCGTCGACAATGTGCCCCTCGTGGCAGGATGTATGGGCATGTATCCCGTGGCACCCACAGGCGACATGGCAGTCGACGGCATCTTCTGGCAGCTGCTGGCCTACTGTGCCGGAGTGGGCGGTTCGATGCTCATCATCGGTTCGGCAGCAGGCGTAGTGGTCATGGGCCTCGAGCGCATCTCCTTCGGATGGTACATGCGCCGCATATCATGGATAGCCTTTGTGGGCTATATCGCCGGCATCATGGCCTATGCCCTCATCCGCACCTTCATCATGCCCGTGGCGCTCTAAGCCACCGGAGCAGTTCCCCATACTACGGCAGCGCCTGCCAGCGCCGCCCTCATGACCCCAGCCGGGGCATCCTCGACCAAGCAGGATGCCCCGGCTGTCTGTTTGGCAGATTTGGCTGGCAGCAGCGTGGGCTGGGAGGGCATCGACAGCGGCATCGCCATCAGGAATGTCGGCGCCGGAGCCGACTCTGGCGGCGAGGAGGTCGCCTGGGCTGGCTCGTATCAATAGGCACGAGCCCGCGTATCATACGTTACGAGCTCACGTGCCTTATGTCACGAGCCTTCGTGTCATACGATACGAGCCTCGAGAGTCAACCGCGGCGGGCGCAAAGCAGCTCACTGTGAGCGCAATGGCGAATGGAGAAGAAAGTCAACACGATTGGTTCTTCCGGGGAGGCAGACCGTCTGCGCGGCGGGGCGCCCCGCGATAGCCGATAGGCTGGCATGAAAGACGGGAAAACGCACTCGCCACAGCCATCATCGGCGACGGGAAGAATAGCGGGGATGAAACGTGCGGGGAGAGCAGCCGGGGGAAAAGCCTGGGGCAAAAAAAATCCAGGGGAACGGCTCTTCCCCTGGATATCTCTCGTGGCGGTATGCCCGAGAGCAATGGTATGGCGTCTATGCGTTGACTTTGGCGAGATACTGGTCCATGAGCCACTGCTTCTGTTCAGGGATAGTCATGTGGCTGTTGTCCAGAAGTATGGCATCGTCGGCCTGGCGCAGCGGAGATACCTCGCGGTGGGAGTCGATATAGTCGCGCTCCTGCACATTCTTAAGGATATCGTCGTAGTCGGCCTCCATACCCTTGGCCTTGAGCTCATCGTAACGGCGCTGGGCACGCACCTCGGCCGAGGCGGTGACAAAAACCTTGAGCTCGGCATCGGGGAAGACGGTGGTGCCGATGTCGCGGCCGTCCATCACGATGCCCTTGTCGCGGCCCATAGCCTGCTGCTGCTCGACCATGGCTGAGCGCACAAAGGCGAGCGTGGCCACGGGGCTCACATGCGAACTCACCTCTATCGAACGTATCTCGCGCTCTACCAGAGAACCGTTGAGATAGGTGTCGGGGCGTCCTGTCTCGGCGTTGAACTTGAAGGTAATCTGTATCTGCGGCATCAGCTGCTGCAGGCGCTCGCTGTCTATGCTGCCGTCGGCACCGAAGAGTCCCGCACGGAGGGCATAGAGGGTCACAGCACGATACATGGCGCCCGTATCGACATAGACATAACCTATCTCGCGAGCCAGGTCTTTGGCCATGGTACTCTTGCCACACGACGAGTGGCCGTCGATGGCTATCACAATTTTCTTCATATATATAATATTATAATGTATAAGCTGCATTGATGACGAGCGACGAGCTCGACACATGATACTTGCCATAGGCGACGCCTATCTTGAACCGCTCGAGCGACAGTCCGGCGCCCAAGGACAGTCCGGCGCCGTGGCTGCTCTCTTCGTCGTCGCCGCTCACTATCTTCATCTCGTTGGCACGTCGCATATTGTATCCAGCTGCCACGTAGATGTTGTCGGAGAGCAGCACGTCGACGCCCAAGACCCAGTGGTAGATGAACTTGTAATCCCAATGGTTCATGTCGACCATCGTGGCAGAGATGCGGAAAGGCGTATGCTCGATGCGCTTGCTGGCTCCGAGCTGCACATCGATGGGCATCGACTCATAGTCGTCGTTGTAGGCCTTGAGCTGGCCTCCCAGGTTCTTGGCGACCAGCGACAGCGACCACTCCCGGTCGGCGTCGTAGTAGTTGAGACCCAGGTCAAATCCAGCCGCAATGGAGTTGTAGTCGCCGATATACGACGTCACCATGCGGGCGGTGATGCCTCCCGCCAGGCGGTCGGTAAGCAGATAGGCAAAGGTGGCGGAGAGGGCAAGGTCCTTGGCAGAGAACTCGCCAGTCTGCACGTTGCTCGCATCGGTGCGCCGCATCGTGCCATAGTTGATGTACTGCGCCCCGAAACCCAGTGACGCGCGGTCTGCCAATACCAAGGAGTAAGATGCACTTAGCATATTGGCACCCGACATGTAGTTCATATAGTTGAAACCGATGGTCTTGTCGCTCACCGATGAAAGCAGGGCGGGATTGTGGAAGGCAAGAGAGGCATCGTCGTCGGTCAGCGTGATGTTGTCGCCACCCAACGCCGCAGCATGCGCACTCACCGGCAGTCGCAGAAAGTTGTATGCTGTCTGGCTCTCCTGTGCCCGGCATGACAGAGCTAACAGTAAAAGCAGGAGAGTAAATGTACTTTTTTTCATCTATTTACCTGATTATTTCGCAAAGTTACGAGTTTTTTCAAAAAACTGAGTTAAATTTGCATATGAATTAATGCAGACGACACAAAATAATTGCCGACAATGGACAAAGCATCTCATACCAACTCTGGCGACATCGACAGCAAGCGCCTTCCGAGCTTCCTGCTGGGTGTGGTGCTTGCCCTGTCCATCCTCTACGTCGCCCTCGAGTACACCTCTATATCCCAGCCCTACCCGACCGACGACTCGCTCGACGAGATGGTGCAGGACATAGACATGCAAACTCCCGCCACCCAGCCAGACATGATGGCTGCCACCCAGCCCGACAAGCCGGTGACCACACAGGTCAAGGCGGTAGACAAGGAGGTGGACTCGCAGACCGACGAGGCCAAAGACAACAGTGCCGAGGGGCCCACCTTAGTGACAGGCGGCGACGAGGCTCTCACGGACAAGGCCCATGTGAGCGAGGCCATACCCCAAACTCCTGCCGACGACAAGCCCATCCACTTCAGGGTGGTCGAGCAGATTCCACAGTTTGAGGGCGGCATGGAGGCGTTCACCAAATGGCTCACGCAGAACCTCTGCTATCCCGCCGAAGCCCAGCGGGGCGGCATACAGGGCAAGGTGGTGGTGTCGTTTATCATCAACCGCGACGGCAGCATATCCTCGCCCAAGATAGAGCAGTCGGTACATCCGCTGCTGGACCGCGAGGCGATGCGCGTGGTCAAGATAATGCCCCGGTGGAAGCCCGGCAAGGAGAACGACAAGCCCTGCCGCACGCTATTCGCCATCCCCATAGTGTTCCAGTTGTAGAATCCCTAAAACAAGATAATTATGATGACAGCCGACGAAATTCTTGCCAAGTTCAATGAAGTCCTTGAGCATCTGCCTTATGACAGAAAACCGTTTAGTCTTTATGAACCCGTCAAGTATGTACTCTCTCTGGGTGGCAAACGCATCCGCCCCACGCTCATGCTGCTGGCGTACAATCTCTACAAGGACGACCCTGAGTCTATCCTTATGCCCGCCTGCGCCCTGGAGACCTACCACAACTATACACTGCTCCACGACGACCTGATGGACAATGCCGACCTGCGCCGCGGTCACATGACCGTGCACCGCCGTTGGGACGCCAACACCGCCATACTCAGCGGCGACTCCATGCTGGTGCTCGCCTATCAGCGCATGGCACAGTGCCGTCGCGACAAACTGGCCGACGTGCTCAACCTCTTCACCGAGACGGCTCTGGAGATAGGCGAAGGTCAGCAGTATGACATGGAGTTCGAGCAGCGCAATGATGTGACAGAGGCAGAGTACATCGAAATGATACGCCTGAAGACCAGCGTGCTGCTGGCGTGCGCGCTGAAGATTGGCGCGCTGCTTGCCGACGCTCCCGAGGCCGACTGCGACAACCTCTACCGCTTCGGCGAGAAGATAGGACTGGCCTTCCAGCTGCAGGACGATTTCCTCGATGTCTATGGCGATACCAAGGTGTTTGGCAAGGCCATCGGCGGCGACATCCTCGCCGGCAAGAAAACCTTCATGCTCATCAATGCTCTCGCCCATGCCAACGACAGTCAGCGCAAGGAGCTCGAGCAGTGGCTCGCCATCAATGACAGGCCGAAGGAGAAGATTGAGGCTGTAACCCGGCTGTACAACGAGATTGGTATCGATAGAATGGCTACCGAGAAGATAGCCTTCTACTTCACTGAGAGTCATCGCTATCTCGAGGCAGTAAACGTAGACGAGTCGCGCAAGATAGAACTGAGACGCTATGCCGAACGAATGATGAAACGCCAGTACTGATGACAACATTCATAGATACACATACGCATCTCGACGGCGAAGAGTTTGCCACCGACAGGCCCGAGGTCATCGCCCGGGCCAAGGCGGCAGGCGTAGGCAGCGTCTTCATTCCCGCCATCGACGTGAAGAGCGTCGCCACGGTGCTCGATGTCTGCCACCAATACCCTGGCTACGCCTATCCCATGATAGGTCTGCATCCCGAAGAGGTGCGCGAAGACTGGGCTAAGCAGCTCGACACGATGCAGACGATGCTCGACGCCGACCGCAACGGCAAGCAGGAGTTTATAGCCATCGGCGAAGTGGGCCTCGACTACTACTGGTCGCGCGAATATGAACACGAGCAGTTGCTTGCCTTTGAGCGGCAGGTGCAATGGGCAATAGAGTATCGGCTGCCACTGATGATACACTGCCGCAAGGGGCAGAACGAGATGGTAAAGCTACTGCGCAAGTATGAGCAGGAACTGGTGGGCGGCGTATTCCACTGCTTTACTGGCAACCAGAACGAAGCCCAGGAGCTCCTCGGCTTCGAGCGGTTCAGCCTGGGTATAGGCGGTGTGCTCACCTTCAAGAGCAGCCATCTCCGCGATGACCTCCCCGCCGTCGTGCCGCTCAGCCGCATCGTCCTCGAGACCGACAGCCCCTATATGGCGCCCGTCCCCCATCGCGGAAAGCGCAACGAGAGTGCCTATGTGGCCGACGTGATGCGCTGCCTGGCCGTCTGCTACGGCGTGAGCGACGACGAGGTGGCCCAGCAGACCAACAGGAATGTAGAACGTATCTTCGGAATAAAATAGGGTAAATATAAAAAAACTGAAGACAAAAGCCACGATTACCAAAGTTTTTTCGTACTTTTGCACGAGCTAAGAGGAGAGATGCTCGAGTGGCTTAAGAGGCACGCCTGGAAAGCGTGTATACGCCAAAAGCGTATCGGGGGTTCGAATCCCCCTCTCTCCGCAACAGAGTCCTGTAAGTCGAAAGACTTGCAGGACTCTTTTATTATAATCCTGCCGTGCCCTTCAAAAATTACATTTACGACCTATAGTGTAGTTTTATACATTTTCTATATCATTTCATAAAAACCATCTGCAACGATTTGCTTATGGCATATACATAGCCTAATTATGTATAGAAAAGCAATGAAGAAAGTATTAGTAGTTAGTTTTGGGCGGTATGATGGCGTAAACATAATTTGTGTTTACTATCAGACTCTTGCCAACACGCGTAAAGAAATTCTGCTTCAGCTTGTTAAAGGCTTCCACAAAGTAGTGCAACTGGAACGTCATCGTCACCGACTCTCCGTTGAAGAGATGCACGTCACAGTAGTTGCCAAAAGCTTCTATATAGGCAATGTCGTCCGTTGGCAACATAGTTAGATTCAGTACAGCATAACTCATTGGAAATCTTGCATTATTCAGAGGGTTGAGACGATGGCGGTGCAAACGTTTGCATAACTTTTTCCCCATATTTTCCATCTTCCCTAATATAGCGTAATGCAAAAATACATATATTTGCAGTCGAAAAAAACCAAAGAACGAGGATGGTCTTGGTTCTGCATAATGTGCAGGACCTGCTCTACTAACTAAAAACGTAGCATATCTATTAATAACGCGATAATTCTGAAAAGATGAAAAAATTAACTAAAAGCCTATTTGTCCTTATGTTGATGCTTGGGACAATATTGGAGATGAAGGCAGCAGATGTATATCTGCTTACAGCCCAAAAAAATCAACGGTATCGTTGGTGAGTATAAAGTGCCAAGCAACCATCAGCTTGCTCAGAACACTTCTTATGGCGACAATGTGTATTCCCTTAAAATCACTTCCATGCCCGAAACGAGTTTCTGGTTCCGTATCGGAGTGTCAGGGGAGAGTAATCAGATGCAGCCTGAAGTCAATGGTGATCCGCTTACGATAAACGAGGAAGGAACACAAAATCCCACCTATTATAATAATATATCAAACGGAAGTGATAAAGCCTGGAAAGTAAGCTATACGGCGGGCGAATATGAATATCTCACGGTTAATGTGGACATCACAGAAGGCGCGACGCGCCGCGTATGGATAGAAGGAAAGAAAACTTCCACAGGAGGAAGCGGTGGGCCTGTTGTAGGGCCTGCAACAGATGTCGAACCGGGTTACTATCTCGTGGGCAATTTCTTCTCGCCATATAATAAAGGTGGAGAATATAATCCGGGGGGCGACGGCACAACGATAAACTATAAAAAACATGTGTATTTCAAATTCGAACAGCAAAGGGACAAGAGCTATTCGTTCAGCATCCCGGCATGCCTCACGGCACATGCACAGATTCTTGCTGTTGACGAGTATGACAATAAGATGGTTTACGGACCGGGCGAGGTATTCAACCTGCATGGTGCAAAGGATAATACCAGCGCATGGCCGTCAACAAACGAAGCTGTGGGAACTATTTGTGGAACAACAGGGGCAAAGACACTTGTCGGTTCTGCGAGAATGGCAGAGGGCAACAACTACTGGAATCTCGTGACCCGCAATGACGGAGTGACAGACGACGATGGCATGTATACCTTCAGCTTTAGGCTTGACAAAGACGGAAACCCCTCCGACTGGCAGGTGAAGCATGATGCCAATACACGTGTGACTTATTTTATTGACAACAAGGAAGGGGCTACGGCGCAGCCGCTCTATGACACTCGTACAGGTGGCCAGGGAAAATTCAGCGACAAGATGGAAGCTCCGCTCTATTTTGATGGTTCCAACAGCTATTGGGCAATCGATTATATTGTGAATGACGTATCCTCTACAGGGACACTTGCTCAGGCTAAAACGGCAACGCCGGATATTCATGCCACAAAGAGCGTAAACAACAATTCCGGAACTCACGATAAACTATTCTTCCTCGGCAACGGAGGTGTTGACTACAATTCTACCAGCGAGTATCGTGACAAGGTATGGGCTAACCAGAAACCTTTCACCCTTCATCTGCAGGGTATAAAGAGAATACACTATAATCCTAACAAAGGAAATAACGATTTGTCAATGCAAGACGGCAGTTATGGTCTGTCGGGCAGTATAGAGATAATCAACGGCAATGCTGACGATGCTGAGTCCCTGATAAAAACCATGTCTATGATAGGCGATGCCGTGGAAGGAACTTATGATGCAGCAACGGGCAATTGGCAGTATACTTCTACCGCAGGAGACATGAAGTATGATGACAACGAGCATTGCTTCTCGCTGACGATATCTACTGTAGACGCAAAATACGCCAAATCGCATTTCAGGTTTGTTGCCAACCATGACGCAGACCAGAACTGGGGCGAGACGGACAACAATATTACAAACAATACCGGATTTGCAAGATCTGCTTATGATGCCGCCGATGATGGCAACCACTCATGTATGGCTGACGATGCAAACGACGTGCAGTTCCGTAAAACGGCGAGAGAGGATGAGGAGGGCTTCGGAAGCACAACTCCTAATAAGAAGGATATCCTCTGGAACCGTCCCGCAGGAATATGGACGATAAGGTTCTACCCAGAGCTCGACAAGGATGGTAAAGACATCTCTCGCTATACCATATCAGAAACAAAAGTCATCAAGATGCCTTTCACCTATTGTGTAGGGAAGTTTATCCGTACATACAGCAACAATGTGGCAATGGCACCTGTCGACGACAACGTGAAAGTGTATGAGGCATATCGCTACAAAAAACCGGAGAATGCAGGAGACCCACTTTCAGAGCGTATGGGTACGGTTTATCTTCGTCAGCTCAAATACATTCCGGCAAATATGGGAGTAGTACTCGTAGGGGAAGTGCCTGAGGGATCCTTCTCCGACGGCGACAAACTGGATTTCTCTTTGAGGGAAGCACCGGCTGAAATGCCGTTAGAAGGTGATAATTACACGGCAGTGTGGACAAAGGCAGACGAGTATGCCGGTCAAGAATGGAACAACTATCTCAAGCCGACAGTCACGGCTATCGACAATCTCGGAAACGCTGATACCGATGCTGATGGAAAAATACTCCATCGTTTCTTCGGCCTTGCAAACTTCCATTCCACAAACTATTACAAGCAATATCAGACCGGAGACGACTATATCGGTTTCTTCCGCCTTACGCAGAATGGTAGAAGCGAAGCCAACAAGGCGTACCTGAGTATTCCGGCAAATGGTGCTGTAGACGGTGGGGTAGGAGCGAAGTTCGGGTATATCGATTTTAACGGACAGTTTCTCGGAAATGAGACGGACCTGAACAATCAGTCGCTTGCCAAGATGGCTATTGTCTTCGATGACGAAGATAATGGCGGAAGCACTACTTCTATAACAGAAGTCAAGCCGAATAGTACAGACGGCAACGCATCGTTCTATACCCTTCAGGGAGTAAAGGTGTCACGTCCTGTCAAAGGAGTGTATATTCATAATGGAAAGAAATTTATCAAATAAGAAACCAAGGAAATATGAAAAGTTATATTAAACCGGAAGCCAAGGTGTATAAAGTTAGAATCGAGTCTCTTCTTTGTGGAAGCGAAGGTGGACAGATAGGATGTGGGTTTGCCCCAAAACGTGACTCTTCTCTCTTTGATGAGGAAAATGGTGACGGACATACTGGTCGCGGCGATTTTTGGAATGACTAAGACTTTGAAGATTGAATGAAATATTCTGAATAAATGTAGTTTTAGTTGCGATAAGCAATCCGGTTAGTAGTGAGACAATCTGTAAGTAGCTTTAGTGGATATTATCCCTAAAAGCTCTTGCAGAATGTCTCTTTTTCGTTAGAAAAAGTGAGTATTTGGTTGATTATTCGTTAGAGAAAGTGTATAGTTTACCCCAATTCTGGATTATTGCTGTCCGCTAAAACTTTTTTTGAGCATATAAAAATTAGGGCTGGATTCCTCGCTTGGAATTCAGCCCTTTTAGTTACCTTTGTTTCTTGTTGTAAAT